>OGKG01000114.1_pt1 | contig 90539 bp, 68 predicted proteins | sample 1572201 | NCBI WGS metagenome assembly OGKG01 (sample SAMEA2582146, study PRJEB24529) | metagenome | biome: Human gut stool | place: China | collected 2011 | reverse complement strand
AATTGCTAAAGCAATTCTTGTTGGTGTACCACCACTGTACGAGCAGTTTCCTATTTCATAAAAAAGTCTTTCCGTATCTTATGTCATCCATAAAATACAGAAAGACTTCCACATTACATCATGCGTTCAATTATTATTTTTCCAATGCTTTTAATTGCTCTTGTACTTTAGCCATCATGCTTTCGTACTTCGCAAGCTTTTCTTTCTCCTCGGCAATCTTTGCTTCAGGAGCTTTACTCATGAATTTTTCGTTATTTAACATACCATGAACACGTTTTAACTCGCCCTCTAAACGTTTTTGCTCTTTTGCAAGACGTTCTTTTTCCTTCTCAAAGTCGATCAGGTCAGCAAGCGGCATATAAACTGTTGCTTTGTCGATCACTACGGATACCGCATTTTCATCAATACCTGTCTTGTCCATCTGTACAAATACTTCCGAAGCCGAGATCATATGCTGGTATGTTCCCACCAATTCTTTTAAGCTGTCACAAATCTTTGTGTCATCAGCAACAATGTAAACCTGCGCTTTTCGTGATGGTGCAACATTCATCTCTGTACGGATATTACGGATACCACGGATCAGGTTTTTCATCATTTCTGCTTTGTTTTCAGCATCTTTGTTCTCCCAGGCAGCATCAAACTCCGGCCATTTTGAGATCATGATCGACTCTTCTTCTGACTGTAATGTACAGAAGATCTCTTCTGTAATAAATGGCATATACGGATGTAACAGTTTCAAAGAATCAATTAAAACTGTCTTTAATGTCCAGAAAGCAGCATTTGCAGATACCGGATCTTCTTCTTTGTTAAAGAGTCTTGGCTTAACAAGCTCAATATACCAGTCACAAAATTCTGTCCAGATAAAGTCATAGATCTTTTGTACCGCAATACCGAGTTCGTATTTTTCCATATTCTCAGTCACATCTTTTGCCAAGGTGTTCACGGCAGATAATATCCACTGATCGATGACTTCCAGATCTTCTTTTGCCGGTTTCGTGATCTTTGCGTCACCCAGATGCATCATGATAAAGCGGGATGCATTCCATACTTTGTTTGCAAAGTTACGGCTTGCTTCTACACGTTCCCAATAGAAACGCATATCATTTCCCGGTGCATTTCCGGTAACAAGAGTAAAACGAAGTGCATCGGCACCGTATTTATCGATTACCTCTAACGGATCAATACCGTTACCAAGTGATTTACTCATCTTACGTCCCTGACTGTCTCTTACCAGACCATGGATCAAAACGGTATTGAACGGAACTTCTCCTGTATGTTCTAAACCTGAGAACATCATACGGATTACCCAGAAGAAAATAATATCATATCCGGTTACTAACGTACTGGTTGGATAGAAGTAATCGAATTCTTCTGTCTTGTCCGGCCAGCCAAGAGTAGAGAATGGCCATAATGCAGATGAGAACCAAGTATCCAATGTATCAGGATCCTGACGCATTGGCTTACCGCATTTCGGACAGTTGCAGCTTGTCTCTTTTGTAACAACCATTTCACCACAATCGTCACAGTAAAATGCCGGAATCTGATGTCCCCACCATAACTGGCGGGAAATGCACCAATCTCTGATTCCTTCTAACCAATGATAATATGTCTTATCAAAGTGTGGCGGAACAAACTTTGTATCGCCTTTCTTGACAGCTTCGATCGCAGGCTTTGCAAGATCCTGCATCGCAACAAACCACTGTTTTGATACACGTGGCTCAACCGTTGTTCCACAGCGATAACAGGTTCCTACATTGTGTTCATGTTCTTCTGTTTTAAGAAGTGCGCCTTCTGCTTCCAGATCCGCTACGATTGCTTTTCTTGCCTCATAACGATCCATACCGGCATATTTTGGATAATCTTCTACAATCTTAGCATCATCGGTCAAGACATTGATCACTTCAAGATTATGACGCAGTCCCACCTCAAAATCGTTAGGATCATGTGCCGGAGTGATTTTTACAACACCGGTACCAAATTCCATATCTACATAATCATCTGCGATGATCGGAATCTGACGGTGTACGATCGGCAGATCTAACATCTTGCCAACCATGTCTTTGTAACGATCATCTTTTGGATTAACTGCAACAGCCGTATCACCAAGCAATGTTTCAGGACGTGTCGTTGCCAGATCGATATAACCGGTTCCATCTGTTGTCTTATAACGCAGATGCCAGAAATGACCTGCCTGATCCTCATATTCTACTTCTGCATCGGAAATCGATGTTAAGCAATGAGGACACCAGTTGATGATTCGTTCACCACGATAGATCAGACCTTTGTTATATAATTTTACGAAAACTTCCTTAACGGCTTTCGAACAGCCTTCGTCCATTGTAAAACGTTCTCTGTCCCAGTCGCAGGATGAACCGATCTTCTTTAACTGCTCTACGATACGTCCACCATACTGCTTCTTCCAGTCCCATACATGCTCTAAGAACTTTTCTCTTCCGATCTCTTCCTTAGAAATGCCCTGCTCACGAAGCTTTTCTACGACTTTTGCCTCTGTTGCGATCGAAGCATGATCGGTTCCCGGTACCCACAATGCTTCATATCCCTGCATTCTCTTAAAACGAATCAGGATATCCTGTAATGTGTTATCCAAAGCATGTCCCATATGAAGCTGTCCTGTAATGTTTGGAGGTGGCATAACGATCGTAAATGGTTTCTTGTCACGATCTACCTCTGCATGAAAATACTTCTTCTGCTGCCATTTTTGATATGTTCTTGGCTCAATATCGGCAGGATTGTAATTTTTTTCTAATTCTTTTGCCATATGATTCTATTTCCTTTCTTTGTGTTCCTTGTATTTTGGATGCTTTCTTTTCTATTGCTGACAACACCCTTTTTCCTTCCCCAAAAGAGATCCGATGTCCTGCATCTGCTATAGACAAGAGCTGCTTTCCTTTTGTTGTCGCTGCTTTTTTAAAAAGGGAAAAGAAAAGCCCTTTACTATTTGCTATCATCCAAATAGTAAAGGGCGAATATTCTACGCGGTACCACCTTTTTTGTTTCAGGATCTACGATCCTTTTCTCTTTGTATCTTTAACGGGACAACCCGGCAACTCCTAATACGAACGTTTCTCAGAGCTGCATCTTAGAAGCTACCTTCCAGACATTTCTGCTTAAGCAGCCTTACAGCCAATGAACTGCTCTCTCTTAAAGGAAACTGCCTGTACTCTTCTTCCTCAATGATTTTATATCTTATATATGATACTAAACTCGTTACCGTTCGTCAAGCTTTAATTTAACAGAACCGATCCGATATTTATTCCTTATGGGCGAAGTGAGCTACTTTAAATTTACGGATCAATTCATTTAGGTTCTCAGCCTGTGTACTCATTTCCTGACTGGCGGCCGCACATTCCTGTGAAGTAGCGGAGTTTGTCTGTACGACATCATTGATCTGGTCTACACCTGTATTGATCTGGTGGAAAGAATCCTCCTGTAATCCAAGGATCTGTGCAATCTTAGTCACTTCATCCGTGATGACTTTAGAACCCTCTGCTACATTTTCTAACTGCTTTGCTGTCTGATCTGCAATGACCGTTCCTTTTTCAACCGCATGAACGGAGGTATCGATCAGAACCGCAGATTCTTTTGCTGCTTCTGCACTCTGTGCTGCTAAGACAGCAACCTGATCGGCCACAACCGCAAAACCTTTTCCGGCTTCGCCTGCTCTGGCTGCTTCAATTGATGCATTTAATGCTAACAGATTGGTCTGTGATGCAATATCATTGATCGTAGCAATGATCTTTCCAATCTGTTCCGATGCTTCACTGATATCACTCATTGACTGTACCATTTCACGCATCTTGCCATTTCCTGTTGCAATTTCTGTACCAAGCTGATCCACTTTGCTGCTGATCTCTTTGGCTGATTCTGCATTTTGTGAAACTTCCTCGGATACTTCCGTGATCGTTGCTGCAAGCTCCTGTGTAATGCTTGCCTGCTCTGTTGCACCTTCTGCCAGGTTCATGGAACTGTCTGATACCTGTTCAGAGCCACTTGCCACTTCATCGGCAACACGCTGGATTCCCTTGACTGTAGCAGCCATACTCTTTTCAAACATCATAAACGAATCTAAGATTCCTTTAAAATCGCCTTTCCATTCCACTTCCGGCTGTACATCAAAATTACCTTTTGAGAATTCGCTCATTGCTCTTGAAATATCGTCAACATATGAGCCAAGAATACGAATGGATTTACGCATATTATGTGCTAAAAGACCGACTTCATCATCAGAATGAAATTCTAATTCACTATGTAAATCTCCTGCTGCAAGATCTTTTGCTACCTTTTCGATTTCTGTAATCGGTCGTGTAATCGAATTAACGGCATAATTTCCAATCTTTCGGGCAACAATTACAGCTACGATGATAAACATAACAATAAATACAATACTTCCTATGAAATTTATAAGGTTATTTTTAACTGCTCCTGCTCCAAGCTGTCCTCCGCTCATACTACCCTGTATCGTAACAAAAAACACCGTCAGACTAACAATGGCAAAAAATCCGGATATGATCATCAGCATAATAATAAACTTATACCCATAATTCAATTTGTTCTTAAGACTCAGACTTTGTAACTTTTTTTCAAACATTATAAATCCTCCCCTTTATCCATTTCTTTTTTTTATCTGCCATTCTCAACACACAGCCTGCTTTTTGCTGTGTGTTGAGAATGGCTAAATGTTCTCTATTGCGTCAATACTATTATTTTGAACTCATTTTATGACAAAGATATGAACAAATAATTATTTTTATTTAAATTAAATCTTCATAAATGTAGTCACAACTCATTGTTCTTCTATAAAAATCAGCAATATTTCCTATAAACTGATATAACTTTTCTATATTGACCTTTTTTTGATCAACGCAAAGTAACAGTTGAATTTAATCCTGCACCATAATCATTGATACTTTTTACCAGGATACGGATATCTGTCCTTTTGCAATCCTTCGGCTCTAATTTGATCGTATGCGGTACTGCCCATTCATAAGCAAACTCCGTTCTCTTCTCTTCATTGATATATACTTCGCATTCTCCCCAGATACCATACAGGTATAACTCCGGCAAATGTCCGTTAATCTCTTTTGGTATCTGTACTTCCTGCTGATATATAACATATTTTCCTTTGGCATTTTCAAGGACTTTGGGTGAACCGCTTTCTTTATTTACATAAATGTCCTGCCATGAATTCATATCAAAGGACTCTGTCTTTCGTAAAACATCCGGTCTTTCTTCCGACACCGGTGATAGTTTCCAATGTGTCAATGCCATCTCCTGTACGGTGCTAAGTTCTTTTGCTTCTTTTACACTTACCACAGGAAGAATCAGACTTTTCTTTAAAAAGCTGTCGATCGGCTTTTCGCAATAATCCTGTACATCACTGAAAAGACCGTTCCTTTGTCCGGTTAATTCAGCTCTTACCATCACTTTTAATTCATTTACACCACGATCCGGTCTGACAACAGCCATGCATTTTCCATGAAAGATACTTCTTACCTTTCCGTCAAACGGCTCATGACAATTCGGATCTCCATTACAGCTTCCAAGTAACTTTCCGCCTTCAACGGTAATCTCTGTCATTAGATTACAATCCGGCACCACAAGACCTGATGCATCGATTGCTTCTATGATGATCACTGCTGCATACTCACCATTTTCCAAAATATTCTTTTTCCACGAAGATAAACGGATATCTTTACATTCTCCGGTTGTCATTTGTATATCGGATGAAACAACTTTTCCATCCCGGTATCCGTCTAAACGGATCTGACCGGGTTGATACGGCACGATCCACTCGCATTGCTTAAACAGATCCACATTTTTTCTGCCAAAGCTTTCTCCATTCACAAAAAGCTCCGCTTCTTCACAATTAGTATGTGACATCACACGGATCGGACTGCCTTCTTTTCCTTTATGGTTCCAATGTGGAAGTACATGACACACCGGTTCTTTTTCAAAGATTGCTTTTGCAAGATAAAAGCCGTCTTTTTCAAATCCACAAAGATCAAGAAGACCAAAGAAAGAGGATACCGACGGCCATACATGTGGTGTCGGCTCTCCGAGATAATCAAAGCCGGTCCACATAAAACCACCTGCTACAAAATCCCGTTCCATGATCGCTTTCCATGTATCACGGACAGTATTGCCCCAGTCAGCCGGAGAATCATCATACGATGCCAGGAGATTTTTGCTGTCATCTTTTTCATAGCAGCCTCTTATAGAAAACGTAGATGTCGTTTCTGTTGCGATCATCGGCATGGCAGGATTTTTTTCATGAAAGGCATCATAAATAGGAAGCTGGTAATTAACGCCTGCTACATCAATAGCGATCGCTGCATTTTCTTCTTCTAACATTCCACCATGCATCGCACCTGTTACGAAACGGCCCGGATCTAATCGTAATATCGTACGCCGCATCTTTTTTGCCATTCGCATCCCCTGTAAGGTTCCTTCTAACGGCTCTTCATTAAAGATAGAATACAAGATCACACTAGGATGATTGCGATGCCTTTTGACTAAAGTTTCAAGCTGACCGATTACTTCTACAGATGTAGAAAAATTGCGGTTTTCATCTAAAACAAGCATTCCCATTCTGTCACACGCTTCGATCAGTTCATCAGCAGGCATTCCATGTGCGCAGCGATACGCATTGCTTCCCATGGCTTTTAGCTTTTCAATGCGATATTCCCACAGATTCGATGGTACAGCCACACCAATACCGCCAAAATCCTGATGATTACAAGTTCCCAGTATCTTTACCGGTTTGTGATTCAGCAAAAAGCCTTTTTGTGCATCAAATGCGACTGTTCTAAAGCCACAGATCGTCTGTATCTTATCGACAGTCTCAAAGGCACCGGCTTCTTTCGTATCTTTTTCTTCCAAAAGAAACAGTTCAACGTCATATACATTAGGATTTTCTGTATCCCAAAGCATTGGTGCTTTTTTTATAAACTTTCCCGTTATTTTAGTCTGATCCGGTGCAAAGCTATGCTTCTTTGTCTCCCAGACAAGCACCTTTTCTCCATCCGGAGCAGTCAGATAGCATTGTAATTTGCCATTTTTCACATTTGAAGTATCATTCTCTACGATAGCCTCCACTTCAACGAAAAAGCTGCCATCCTCCTGTTCTTTGGGATTCAAAAAGACGCTGTCACGATCAATGTGTAACGGATGCATCATTTCAATCCATACACTACGGTATATGCCGGCACCTTCGTACCACCAGCCCTCCCAGACAGATGCATCCACAAATACAGCCAGTGTATTTGGTACATTTCCAAAATACACAATATCTGTGATATCCATTTCAAATGGTGTATAGCCTGATGTATTATGAAAAATCTCTGTTCCATTCAAATAAACAGTACAACGGCTGGAAACACCTTCAAAGCCAAGTAGGATCTTTTTGTCTTTTGCATCCTCCGGTACTGCAAAAGAACGGCGATACCATCCTTTTCCTCTGGATTTATATCCCCAGTCTGCTACATTTTCTTTATCAAATGGTGTATGGATTGACCAGTCATGAGGAAGGTCAACCTTCTGCCATTGTGACACATCATAATCTGCCTGTGGTATTCCCTGGCAGGCTCCTGCTTTTGCTGTACTATAGATCACTCCGTGATCCGTCTTAATGGCATTTTCAACTTCTCCAAGATGAAAATGCCAATCTCTGTTTAATAAATAACGTTCTCTTGGCATGCTTTACTCCTCTGTTTTTAACATCTGTTACTGTATCATAAAAACTATTTTCTTTGACTAGCTTTCTTTTAAGATTTTTTTACTGTTTTCACTATTTTATTCTATAAAACCGGTTTTGTAAATTGTTCCAATTTCTTTCGCATCTGTGACACAGACTGCATCAGTTACTTTAACTTTCATTGTCGTTGCTGTCGAAGTATCCGGGAAAACGAGCTGTAATGATTTTAATTCTGCTACATCTCCACCATCTACTTTTGATACATCAAATACCATTTGGTATGTTCCGTCTTTTTCAATCTTTACATCGTCTGTTTTGTAATTTGTGTCCCAGCATGATATCTCATTGCCTTGTGAATCTGCAATCATATAATTCCAATAACATTTCATATCTTTGATATCTAACCCTGTCACATCAAACGTAACCGCTATTGCTTTTGTATCTTTTACGTAGCTTTCCGTATCATATAATGTTAATTCCGGATCCCAGATCGTTGCAATCTTAACCCATGAACTTCCTTTCTTTTCATCGTAGATTCCTTCTGCATTATTCAATGGTATCAGATTACTGTTCGATGTTCTTTTCATTGCAACTGCTGATGAATTTTCATTTTGAGAAGATTTCTTTTGCTGCGACTGTTCTGATGTCACAGACACATTCTTTTTTTTGTCACTATTCTTCCCACATCCTGACAGCATTGCTCCTATAAGTACAATTGTCATTCCAAGCACCAATACATTTTTTCTCTTCATTCTAATCCTTCCTTTCTTTGCCGTAATTTCTCATTACCCTGCAAGCATGAAATTTTCCAAAAATGAACATTACTTATTCCTAATCAAGTATAATATGTTTGCTTTTTTTATCAATGAATTGTATTATCAAAATGAAACAAAATGAACATTATTTTTATAGAAAAGAGGGTTTTTATGAGCTTCATCTGCTTTCCGGATCTCTCATCCGTACAAGATCTGCCTTTTTATACTGTCAGCGTTGGTTTACATTATTGGCAATATCCAACCGAGCGTCCTGACGGATATGCTTATCCTCAATTTCTGTACAGCAGCCAGGGACAGGGCATTCTGACGACAGAAGGATATACAATAGAAATTCCACCACGCTCCATTATCTATCTTCCACCAAACAGTCCGCATTCCTATCACGCTATAACAGATATATGGGATGTCCGCTGGTTTGTTCCGAGTGGTTTTGAAGCACTTAAACTTTTACAGCAGCTCGGTTTTCAAAAAGCAGCGGTTTTTCCTATTACAGATTTAAGAAGCCTTGAAGAATTACACAATAAAATTCATATGGCTTTTCAAAGAAATACAAAAGACAGTCTCTTTTTTTCAGCATCCTATACATATGAATTTATATTTGAATTCTATAGACAATACAAACAAATTTACGCAATCCCTGCATTGCCATACAGAAAACGCCTCACTCCGCTTTTAGACTATATGGAACAACATTTTTCAGAGCCATTGACACAACAGGACTTATGTGCGTATATTCAAGTGACACCTCAGCATCTTTGCCGTATGTTTAAGCAATGTCTGCAAACACGTCCTATGGAATATCTTGCCCAGATCCGCATTCGCCATGCCTGTGAACTTTTGCGTAATACAAAAAACAGCATAGACTTCATATCCTATGCTGTTGGTTTTCATAATACGAATTATTTTTGTAAAGTTTTTAAAAAGATCCAGGCAATAACCCCCGGACAATATCGAATCTCTCCACGGCCTCTTTCTCCGACAGATCCGGAACTAAACAGTTAGCCTCTATAATATGCTTTAGAACTGTATCGTTACGACGCATTCTTTACAGCAGGTACAATACTTCCACATATCGACAAGCCAAAAAGAGCTATATCCATAAGAATATAGCTCTTTTTGTATATGATATAAATATTTATCTTAAATTATGCAAGCTTAGACTTTGCAACTTCTACAAGTGCTGCAAATCCTTCCGGATCACTGATAGCCATCTCAGAAAGCATCTTTCTGTTGATGTCGATCTGTGCAAGCTTTAATCCGTGCATTAATTTGCTGTATGAAAGTCCATTAAGACGTGCTGCAGCGTTGATACGTGCAATCCATAATCTTCTGAACTGTCTCTTTCTTTCTTTTCTACCTGCGAAAGAAGAAGTAAGCGCTCTCATAACAGACTGCTTAGCAACTCTATACTGCTTTGATCTTGCACCTCTGTAACCCTTTGCAAGCTTTAATGTTCTATTGTGTTTTTTCTTTGCATTTAAACCGCCTTTAATACGTGCCATCTTAACTTTCCTCCTTTATTATTTAGAATATGGTAATAATCTCTTCATCATCTTTACGTTAGACTCATCAACCTCAACGGCTTTTCTAAGCTGTCTTTTTCTCTTTGTTGTCTTCTTGTTTAAGATGTGGCTTGTGTTCGCATTCATCTTCATAAGTTTACCTGTTCCTGTTGTTTTGAAACGCTTTGCTGCTGCGCGCTTAGTTTTCATTTTTGGCATAATAAATTTCCTCCTTAACCTTTTGTTCTATATGGGAATCTGACTTCCTCTGAAAGACTTGCCTGAACCACAGACAAAACTTTACTAGCGTTTTTGTGACAAAAACAATACCATGCTTCTGCCTTCCATCTTTGGCTTTTTATCAACCGTAGCGATATCCTCTAACTTCTCACAGAAGCTGTCAAGGATCTGCTTGCTGTAATTGACATGTGCCATCTCACGTCCACGAAAACGTAATGTTACTTTTACTTTATCTCCTTTTGAAAGGAACTTTCTTGCCTGATTGATCTTTGTATTCAGGTCATTTGTATCAATATTTGGAGAAAGACGAACCTCTTTGACTTCCATCGTTCTCTGCTTCTTCTTAGCTTCCTTTTCTTTACGGGCAAGCTCATAACGGTACTTTCCATAATCAATGATCTTACATACCGGCGGCTTTGCTCCCGGTGCGATCTTAACCAGATCAAGATCTGCTTCTCTGGCAATCTTCATCGCATCTCTGGCAGACATAATTCCTAACTGCTCTCCATCCTGTCCGATCACACGTACTTCTTTGTCTCTAATCCTCTCATTAATCATTACTTCGCTAATGGTAGTGCACCTCCAAATTTTTTTCGATCTTCCAAACTTTAAGCTACTATTCCACAAAAAAACGTGGATGTAAAGTCATCCACGTTTATCAAAATAGCATTTTGTCTATTGATATTCTATCATAACCCAAGTCACTTGCTCGTGCTAAGGTGAGAGTGGATACTCTACTTCGTCTGTGCTCACACAGCAAAGAAAATAATATCATAGCTGTTTACTTTTGTCAATATTATTTTTAAATTTTTCTATCTTTTATTTTTAATTTTTTCTATTCATTTCTATCCATTTATCGTATTTTTTTCTATAAATACCATATTGATCTTGTTTCCATTACGACGTAAGAAGGACGGTCATGACTCAGATTCAGGCATATTCTATCATACTTTCTATAGTGACTTTTTATATTACTGCATCGAGATCATTGCCCGTGGCTATTCCCGCTTTTCGATGCTGCTTGGAAATGCTCTGCAAAGATAGCATAATTTTTTATGATTTATTGTTCAAATCATCTGCTTTTTATACTCCGATGGCGTAATTCCCGTATACTTCTTAAAAACTTTTGAAAAATAAAACTCATTCTGGAAACCTGTCATGGAGGCAATTACTGCATTGCTATACTGTTCGCTTTTTAAAAAGCGTTTACTTTCTTCAATACGATATCCATTTAAAAAGCGAAAAATAGTATCTCCTGTATATTTTTTAAATTGACGATTTAAATAATCAAAATTCATGTGCATCTCACATTCGATCTTATTACTATCAATTTTTTCCGAGTAATATTTTTTCAAATAAGCCATCAGCTTTGCTATCATCTTTGTCCCCTGATCAGCCCCCACTAAAAACTCTTTTTCTAATATCTGGTATAATTCCAGCCATAAAAGCATAAGGCGTCCTCCCGCCTGTACTTTATAAAATCTATTCTGCTTTTTCATTACAAGCATGATATCTTCTAAGGATAATATAATTTTAGGAAGCTCTTCCTGTCTGATATGAAAAAATTTTGGGAACCACAAAAGAGTATTCTCCTCTTCTTTGTATCCTGTATAATAATTTTTTTGCAAATACTCCTTTTTATATGATTCTATCGTCATAATTTTTTCCTGCACTACATTCATTTTAAAATGAACATAATAATAAGTAACATCGCTCGCCAATTTTCTTCCAATATGCCATCTTGACGGATCCAATAAAATCATATCGCCTTTTTTTAAGTCATATTCCTGTTCATTTTCCGTCAAAAGCATTCTACCATCCTTTATCAAATATAAAATAAATTCCGTTGGTTTGCGACGAAAATGCTGGTTTGGCGAATCTATAGATACCTTATTCGCCAACAGCACTTCCGGAGTCCCGCACAGATTAATCTGAAAAAAATTTTCTTCTGTCCTCATCATCAACCTCATTTCCTTTCATCCTTGATAGCCTGAAATTTCTACACCCCTTATGAATATCTCATTTTCTAATCAGTCGCTAATATATAAATTTTTTCGTTTTTATACATGGATATTCCTTTTTCGTCATGCTATTGTAATTATGGAAGTGATAATTTTTATCTGACTGTTCATTACTATATGAACATCTTTTATTCTGTAAAAATATATCATTAACCATACCATATTTTTATAGTATCACATTTATTTGTTTTTCACGAATATATATTAGTGGTTTTCTTTTTCCTAAAATTAATCTATAAAATGTATATTCACAACGTATTTTAAGAAGGAGGTCGCTATGAAACACACTCTACATTACAGAAGAAACCTTTTTTTGTCTTTATCTTCTTTTGCAGCAATTCTTTTGGTTGGATCAGCAACTATTCATGTAAATGCAAAAGTGGTCACACCACGTCTCAACATAAAGAAAATGACCTTACAAGTCGGTTCAACCAGGCAGCTCAAAGTTAAAAAGACTAAAAAAAGGGTCATTTGGAAAAGTTCTCACAAAAAAATAGCATATGTAACAAAAAAAGGATTGGTAAAAGCAAGAAAAAAAGGAAACGTTAAAATATATGCCTATTTAGGCAAGAAGAAGTTTGTTTGCAATGTGAAGGTTATTGCTAAAGCAAAAAAACAGTCGGCTAAAAACAAACAAACACCATCTTCTTATATAACAGCTACAACACAACCTTCTTTACCTGTTTCAACGGTTGTACCAACTAATACGACAGATCCAACTTCTTCTCCAACTTCTGTACCCGAAGAAGATAACTGGAATATTGATAAACAAAGTGGCACTAAAGAGGCTTTTAAAAAGTATTTCAAAGTGGACCTTAATACTTATACCGAAGGAAAAGATACACCACTTGGCACAATCAAAAAAATTCATTATGATTCTACGGTTATTGGAGAAACTCGAGAAGCTTATGTTTATACCCCAAACGGCTATACAACTGATAAAACCTATCCCGTTCTCTATCTGATTCATGGCATTGGCTGTAACGGATCACAGTGGGTATCCATGCAACTCAATGCAATCCTTAGTAACCTGATCGTTAAAGATAACGTCGCACCTTTTGTTGCAGTTTGCCCTAGCGTAATCCCCCCTGCGGATAAGCGAACAGATGTCACATTAAGTCCCGAGAACATTCAGGCATTTACTGATTTTGATGCAGAGTTTACTACTGATCTGCAGCCATATATTCAAAGTCATTATTCAGTTTCTACTGATCGTAAAGAAACAGCTTTATGTGGTTTATCTATGGGTGGAATGGAAGCACTTTCATTAGGATTTTCACACCTTGACCTTTTTGATTATATTGGTTCCTTTTCTGCAGCACCAACCTTAGATACTTCACTTCTTACAACTAAAGGAAGTGCCTATATTCCGTCTTTAGTTATGCTTTCAAGCGGAACTGCTGACAATACAGTTGGTGACACACCTAAAAAATATCATGAAGTTCTGACACAGAATCAAGTTGACCATATCTGGTTTCAATATCCTCGTGGCAGTCATAGTACAGAAGTATGGCAAAACGGATTGATCAATTTTGTGAAAAGAATACCATTTTAAGATGTTTAAAAAGTAAATTTTAAAAGCAAAGTATACTCCGTATAATGGGTATACTTTGTTTATTTATTGCAAAATTTCTGTTAGTATTTCTTTTATGCTCATACATGGCAAAAGCTGTTTTTGCTTCTTTATCAGCTTTTCACAGCAGAATCATATAAACTGTATCCCTGCACGATTGAAAGCAGCTCTTCTTTGTTTTCTGCATTCTCCTGTAACAACCGGTCAATGCTTTGAATAAACTCTTTTTTTACTTCCTCGTTGTATTCGATCCGCTCTCGCAGACGTTGTCTTTGTGCATTCAATCCATGACGGATCTCAACCATTTCACGCGGATCTATAATCGCAAGCACTTGGGAAAGCCAGATTTCCCGGTCACGGATCTCATACTTTTTCAGCATTTTGATCAATTGTTCGCAATAGAAATTCAACTGTTCTGTATTCTCTGCAAATTTTTTTTCATATTCTTTCTCTTTGCAATATTCGCCCCAGATCTTTTCAAAATCCGATGCATTTTTAACACCGAACTTCTCATGATTATATTCCATGACATTCAGATTATTCACGCATTTGATCTTTACACGGTTCAAAAGTCCGATGGCTTTATCCAGCTTGCGGTCAGCCATTGTCATATCTCTTCTGTTTTTATTTGATTCAATAAAAAGAACCGTCGCCGATATTGCTGCTAACAATACTGTTGCAAGATACGGAAATGTCATATCCGTTTCTAATGCGAAATAGATTGCAACAAATAAGACAAACAAAGACAGGATCAATGCAATTAAAAACTTTGCCATTACTTTTAATGCATGCTGCTTTTCAACAATGTCTTCCTTTTCTTTACGTATCTTTTTCTTTTCTGCATGAAGTTTTTCAAGGTCCCCATCCAGTGCTTTCTGGTAAGCTTCCTGTTCATACATTTTCTTGATCTCATCGACTAATTCTTCTTCATAAGGATCCAGCCTTCGTATAGCCGCTTCTGAGATAGTCAGATTACGATTTTTATACTGGTTTCTTTCTCTGGTCAGTTTAACGATCTGTCCGGCCAAATCCAATACTTCTTTTTTATCTTCTCCCTCAATCCTTTCAATCCTTTGGATATCCAGCAAAGATTCTGTCACATTCTGGTACTCTTTCCGGCACTTTTCAATCTGGCGGTCTGCATCGACCACAGACTGGCAGCATTCCGTGACGTACCGTTTCTGATCATTTTTATAAACCGGTTTGATCACTTCTGTTTTATATTGCTCCTGTGTTGCCACACCTGCCGGAATCTCTTCCGTATCTTTATCTTCTACAGAAGTATCCTGCATAATTTCTTCTGTCTGCTCCGTCTCTCGTTCCTGTTTTCTTTTTTTTCTCTTTCGATTCCAAAAAGCCATTTTTATCCCCATTTCCAAATATCATTTTATTATACAAACCAATCCATCACGTACGCTGCCGGATGATAAACAACTTCATCGCTTATATGATCGACAAACGAGCCAATCCGACGCTTGCTCTGCTGACATACGCTCACACGATCTGTTTGCGGTATTCGTTCTTCCAATCTAACACATATTTGTGAACTTTATCGTAATACTCTGCCACATTGCCACTCTTCATCACATTTCGAAGCTTTTCTATCTTAAGTGCTTCCCTGCATTGACTGCTCTGACTGATCACTTGCGTATATTCTTTTTCCCATTGAAGCTGTTTTTCCGGTGAAACATCAAAGTCCACAAGTGCTTTTTTATACCCTTCTACATCCTTGCTCAGACGCAGGGCAAAAAGTCCCTGTGACAAAGAAGCATCCTTCTTGTTCTGTTCATATGCTTTCAGAAAATATTCTGCTGCCTTACGAAATTCCGCGAGATTGCTATACGCCACACCCATATTATGAAAAATACTTCCGTACGCTTCTTTTTCGGCATGTAAGACCTCATCACTTTCAAATACTTTTTCATATTCTTCCAGGGCTTTTTCATATGAATGGCAGGCAAGATAAGTATCTCCTTTATGCTTTTTCCTTGCATATGCCGGCATCTGCTCGATCTCATCCATCAGACGGATCAGTGCATTGATCTCTTCTTCATCATAATAATCACAGCTACAGCAGATCGTGACCACGATATCCTTCAAATTTTTATGATCCTGTATCAGACAGGCAAGCTTATGTGAGGTCTCTTCCATATGCAGTTCTTTTTCAATCCACATTACAAACTCACGATCAAACACTTCTTCCTGGATCATATAAATATTATGCCAGATATAATAGCAGACTTCTTCCATCGAATACACATTAGTATCTGTCAGCCGAAAATGATATGGTGTCAAAGCCAGCGGACTGCTGCATTGAATTAATTTCCCCATGTTTCTTCCTCCTACAGTTGAATATGACGTTCCCAGACACGATTACTTGCTGCACAGATCTCACCAAATCCGTTGTCTTTTAATGTAACAATGCAGTTTGTCCGGTTTGCAAAACGAATGCGTATCGTAAAACGTGTTGTTTTATTTTCTCTCTTGGAAAATCCACTTAACGAAAGCATATGCGCTTTCGTTTCATGCTTTAACACATCCTGTACTACGATCTGTATCTCATCTTCCTGATCCGGTATAACATCTACACTTCCATCGACTTCTTTCCATGGTGTGCCTGCTTTTACCAGAAGTTCTTCATGATCTGTGGCATCTTTATATGTTCTGATATAGATATTACTCGCTACCATCTCATCATCAAGGAACAGACAATGATCTAATTTTCCCATGCCGGATAATTCTCTTGCCGCATAACATGCCCCATGTGTAAAAAGGTTCTGTCCGCGAAAGATTCTGCGCCCCATACAGAGTTCTTTTAGTGCTTCATTGGACCACACGCCTTCAAAGCCCTTGCCGGTAACATAGATTGTTGTAACATACTGCTTGTGCAATGCTGTCTGGGCTGCATTCAGAAAAGCATACGACAGCATTTCTTCTTCCTGTCCAATCTTGTCCCAGTCAAGATCCTGTGTCAGATTCTTCTTTGTAACACCTATGATATACGGTTCTCTTTTGCGGTTAATATCAATCTGTGAATACCAAAGCCCTTTTTGTGTCAGTTCAAAAAGACCGACATTGTTGCTCCAAAGTTCCTTGGGCTGACTGATCGCATAATACATATAGCTCTGCTTATGATTCTGCACCACCAGTGTATCTTTTGGCATTCCAAGCTCATTGGCTATCTTTAAAAGATAAGAGACCAGGCGTTCTTCTTTCTCATCTAATGTGATCACAAGTTTTTTGATCATTTCATCCGGATAATATTCTGTCAGCAAACTTAATACTTTCACAAGATACCTTTTTAGCACCTGATAACTGTCAAGTTTTTGCATACCAACTTCGATCGTATCACTCTTTGCAACATCCAAAAGCAAGTGCTGTAAACGGATCTGTCCGGTCTGATCTCCTTGCATTTCATCGATCCAGTACCATTCCCCACTACCGGGTACATAAGTCAATGCTGTCGGAATCTCATATTCTCTTTTTCCATGGATCATTCTGCCGATCGCAACCGGCTCATAGGTTGTAAAGTCAAAACAGCTGATCTGTGTTACCTGTTCTCCGATATCCATACCAACTAATAATGTTCTTTTTTCTTCCATTGTCTTTTTCTCCCGATCATTTGTCTAATGGTTTAAACAGCCTGTTTACACTCTCTTTTGTTTCTACATATTCTTTCATCATATCAATCAATGTGTTCTCTTCGTTCATTTCCTGTGCGATCATCATCAGGTTCAGCATATGATAACGGCTGCTTCTTCGTTCATTATCCATACTTTCATCAAATCGTACCGAAGCACTCTTTGTGATCACTTCGCCTTCCGGACGCACCTCAGAGATATAATATTGAAGCATTTCATCCTGAAAAAGCACAAACTCCTTGACACGCTGTCCATAAAAGACATCCCGCATGGTTTCCGTGACATATTCCCCTTTTTCGTATCCTGACGAGATCATATAATGGATCCGTACTTCATATGCCGGATCAGTAATATAGTCTATATAACACTGGTCTAACAAATGAATTGGCAAAGATGCCACTCCATCAAACTCTCTGTAAAAAGGAAAGATCATTTTCTTTTCATACAGACGATTGATATGATATTCTACAAATTGCTTTTCGTCCGGTGTCAGATTTTTCTTTTTACTTAAATCTTTCAGGCTTGCGATCAGACAAAACATATTGTCCTGCATCTGTACCTCTTTATAAAAATAATCAAACATTTCTGTCGGAATAACCCAGGAATGGATCAGATAGTGATAGGCAATAAATTTCAAAAACGCCCACACTAACTGCTTATCCCGTTCTAACGGATAATACGAATAAAAGACTTCATAGGCATCCGGTGACATTTCTCCGGTAAAAATGATCTGTCCTAAGATTCTCTCCGAAAAATCCGTTGTATCGATAGAGAAACCTTTTGCATATTTCCATATCTGAACCATACTGCTGATATTCCCGTTATAATAACGGCAAAGATAACGAAGCATATTTTCATCAAAATGTCCTGTTTCCAGTATATACCATGCTATTTTCAAAAGCTCGGTATCTTCTTTCTCCATGGATTGCAAGAAAGAATCCGATGCAATCTTTAACAGTCGTTTTCCATCAATCTTATGGAAGCCATAACGGTAAATTCCATCCATTGCTTTGTCAAAATAACGACGTACTGCACAATATTCAAAGAATTGTTTTCTCTCCGATACATTGACCATATCCCAGTCAAGTTCTTCTAGTGCTTCATCTAAAAGTTCACTTTCAAAATTATCATAATAATAGCGTACCAGCGAGCAGAATGCTTTTTTGTAATAATGTCTGCTTAACTTCTCAATACCAAGCACTTCTTTTCGTACTGCCATGACATCTTTGCCCATCTGGTTCATACGCTCTGCCTTGTCATACAGATACAGGATCAGACGAAAATCCCTGCATCCTTTTTCATAACAGCTTCCTGCCATAAAGTCGAGATTCAGGAATCGCTGTAACGTATAATCAATAGAAAGAGCATAACGATTATCTAACTGATCTGCCAGAAAAATCTGATAATTTTCTGTAAACAGCTGTACTACTGCTTTTCCTTTTACCAATGGCACAAAAATCTCTCCTTCTAACTCCCTGTGTTTGACATAGACACCAATGATCTTCTCATTTTCACAGGTAAGTTCATAAGAAAACATCACATTTGCCAGCTCTTTTGCCGTCTTTTCGTTTAAAGCATCTTCCTTGATAAATTCTTCATATAACACAGCCAGATTGGCGTTGATCCTGCCTTCCGCAAGCTGTCTGTATGTATATTCTTCCATCACCGGAAGATATGCCTCATACGTTTCTGTCATGTTCTCTTTGTTGCGTACCACATAAGCATATAACATTGCTTTCTTCATAACAGTCAGATGATTGTCATACAGGAAATATAGCAAGGTACTGTCCTGTAAACGCATTTCCTGTGACTCATCGATCGAATACATATAATATTCATACAGATCTGTCAGCTTCAGGTTATGTTCAACACCAAGATCATACCAATAGAATGCTTCCTTCGTGGTCATCTGTCCTTTCATCAGGATCTTACATACAGCCGCTAACAGCTCATCATCCTGATATTGCTCATAAAAACGGCAGACATCCCCTAAAACGACTTTTGAAAAATAACGCATCTTTCCAGCCAGATAACAAAATCTCGTTGCTACAGCTTCTTCCACAAACCCCTGCTTGCTGCCCCAGTGAATTGCATTACATACACCTTCTGAAAGTTCTAACAATAAGGATGGATCGTCATTTAAGATACTGCAGATCTCCAGATACAGTACCGGACTATGACATCCGTGATCCAGTTGTTTTAAGATGTCTTCATACTTTTTATGTTCCGAACGATATTCCTCTGACAGGAACAATAAGAACCACAGATACCGCCAATCCGATGCATTCTTTTGATATAAATCCCGAATCTTTGCAACATACTCTTCTACAACCTCTTCCTCGTCACACCAGATTCCCTTCAGGTACAGATAAGCCCCATATAATAATGGTTCTTTTTGCAATTTTGCTTCCTGCGTTTCTAAAAAAGAAAAACTGCTTTGCACTAACTGTTCGTTATGTTCCATAATCCCAAAATGGGTGCGGTAAAGCTGCGTAACGATCGTCATGCCATCCTGTTCCATCTGACGGATGACATTTTCTGCTTCAGAAAGATATACATCCTGCTCTAAATGTCCCATACAGAATTCCATATAAAACTGAATGATCTTTAATAACTGCTTCTGGCGTATTCTCTTTTGTTCGACCGCTTTATGCGTCTGTCCTGCCTTATTTGCTTCAATTAAGATCTCTGTTTTCTGTCCTACGGATTCTACTGTCATACGGGCATAATTCTTACCCGGAAGCATCTTATCGACATTGATCGTAAAATACAATGTATAGACATTTCCAATAAATGCATCGGTCCAGATCCTCTTATTTTGCGGAATCACAAAATCACTGTCCGATGTCACTTTATACTCCGCATATCCCCAGTTATCTTTGGTCAGAACGATCTTATCCTGAAAGTTCTGCGTACAGTCTTCATATAAAAAATGTGTCTTATCTGCTGTAATATGAATACCGACTTTTTTATGGATCGCGATCAGAAATTCTTCCATTGCAAGACCTTTCGCAGAACCTTTGGCAAGACCTTCGTATAAAGCAATATTTACATTATCATGATAGAGAAAAATATCTTCGAAATGTTTGTTACGAAAAAGCGCTGCTGCCTCATCCGGCTTTTCTTTTGCAAGATTTGTAAAATGAAACAGATCACGGATCTTTCCGGTTGACACTTCACAGGATGGCACACCAACTAATGCCTCAAACAGCAGTTTTTTCGTACCACAGTCCGAGATCACACGGATACACCCTGTTATTTTTTCGCCGGGTTGCAAAGAAGTTGCATCAAATTGATATGATATCGCATTCTGCTTCCCATGAAAAAATTCTGTCTGAAACTGAAAAAAATGACTGTCTGTATGAACCACACCCCGCATGTCCTCTTCCTGATCGTTGCTGACAACAAATTCCCCACGAACGATTTCTCCGGCATTGACTGATATCGTAAGCTCTGTGATTGAAAGTTTTATCTTAGGAACGCTATATGTAAATTCACCTCTTGCAGCCTTATTTATTTTCTCTCTCATAATTCCTCCCGTACATTTCCATAGATACTTTATATTATATCACTTTTTGCAAGTATCTTTCAACCGATAACGCTCTTGAGTCTGTATTATTTTAGTGCTATAATTCCATGACAAAGAACAAAGTGCCTATTGGCACATTTGCAAAAGCAAATAATGACTTATTTCGAAAGGTAGTGTGAAGCAATGGAACAAAAAGAGCATTTTCATGGAAGTGATTTAGAAAAGATTGAAAAAATTTTCGGTATCAAAAAAGAAAATATCATCAGTTTTTCAGCAAATGTCAATCCCTTAGGAATTTCTTATGATCTGAAAGAAGAACTTCCGAAACACATTGATGCGATCACTTCATACCCTGACCGTGAATATACGGATCTGCGACGTGCGATCGGCGACTATATCGGTATTGATCATTCGAATATCATTGTCGGAAACGGATCGACCGAACTGATCTCTCTGGTTACACAAAATCTGCATCCTAAAAAAGCACTGATCGTTGGACCTACTTATTCGGAATACGAACATGAAATTTCATTAGAAGGCGGTCGCTCGCATTATTATCGTCTTCATGAAGATGAAAACTTTGGTCTGAATGAACAGCATTTGTATGATGCACTGACAACGGATATCGATCTTTTAGTAATCTGTAATCCAAACAATCCGACTTCCTCACAGATCTCACGTCCTGTCATGCGCAATATTCTTGATCATTGTAAAGAAAAGGGGATCTTTGTAATGGTTGATGAAACCTATGTGGAATTTTCAGAAAACAGTGAAGCGATCACTTCGATCCCTCTAACACAGATTTATAATAATATCATTATCTTACGTGGTATTTCGAAGTTTTTTGCAGCACCCGGACTTCGTCTCGGTTATGCGATCTGCGGCAATCACTCACTATTGAAAGAAATGGAAAGCTTTAAGAATCCTTGGACGATCAATTCACTGGCTGCGATTGCCGGCGAGATCATGTTTCGTGATAAGCGCTATATCGAGGATACAAAAGAACTGATCTCTTCTGAGCGAAAAAGAATCTGTACGATTCTTGACCGGTATCAATCACATTTTAAATATTATGTACCACATGCGAACTTCATTCTGGTGCGTATCCTTGACGATGAACTGACGAGCGATCATTTATTTGAAAAAGCGATCAAAAAGGGACTGATGCTCCGTGATTGTTCTTCTTTCCCGTTCCTGGATAATAAATATTTTCGTTTCTGTTTTATGAAACCTGAAGATAATGACAGGCTGTTGGATGTGATCTTAGATGACATCCCGGCTGATGATCGCACCAATTAAATCTGCTATAGTGCTTTTGCCATGTTCATGAAAAAACAGAACACAGCATATTCAGCTAAATAAAAAAAGACGGTCAACTGTATCTGATATTGCTTTCTTTTTACAAAGTTCATTCGAATACAGCCGGCTGTCTTTTCTTTTTTATCTTTATACAATAGTATCAATAACAAAATGCTGAATTTGTACTTTTCACTATCTACTGTAATTTCACTTTTAATTTTTTCGTAATATATTTGTCACCTGATTTTCGCATCACCGTACAAATAACTTTCTCTCCGCTATTATGCTGCAACAGGATATTATAAACATCTGTCATGCCACCCACGATCGAATCATCAATCTTTGTAATAATATCTGCAACACGCATTCCTGCCTGGTAAGCAGGTGCCTGTGCATAAACCGTCCTGACATATGCCCCGGTTGGCAGATCATGTGCAGATGCTGTTGCTTCCAAAATACTCTCTCCTTCAATTCCCAGATAAGCTACATCCTGCTTATGTTGTAAAAGTTCCAGGATTGTTGAAACATTGGACATATCTATAAAACCCATGCCGGAAGTACCGGTTTCTATTGTAAATTTTGTTGTGATCATACCAACTACATTACCTGAAATATCCAGTACAACACCATTTCCATCCTCCGAATAAGGAATATCTGTACTAAACAATTTTACCTCTCCGTCTGTGATCGTTCCGTATAAACTATTATTCGAAACATGTCCTGTCATGACAGAATATAACACACCGTTTGGACAGCCAATTGCGATCACATCACTTCCATTGCGCAGACCGCCGCCATATCCAAGCTCTGCTACCTGCATCTTTTCCTGTGTTTCCTGTGTGATCTTAGATTTGCTGATCATGATCACCGCCACATTGTACTGAAGATCGCTGTCTAAAACTTTTCCTTCTACAACCGTTTCATCTGCCAGCTGTACGCTGACCGTATGCTGTTCCTTCACTATATTGTAAGTTGTCGCAATATAGTAGTTCTTAGTATTTTCCTTATATATAATACCAAATGAAACATTCTTGCTGTTGTTCTGCTTCTCTGAAAACCAATCCTGCGCATCTGTTTTATTTTTAACTCCAACAATCGAAGCACTTGCCTGTCCTCCAATTGCTGCAAGCTGTTCCGACATTCTGTTCATATTTTCGGTTGTAAGACGGGAACTGTTATTACTGCCTCCTGTTGCTGGCGTTTCCTGCGGTTCCGCCGTAGCGGCTGCCGTTGCACTATACGTATTGATCTTAACAACGTTTCTGGTGCTGTTCTTTTTTGCGCGACTTGTGATCAGGCAGATCGCACCACCTGCTATTCCACCAAAAATACAGGCTGATACAATAAGAATTCCCAGCCTTTTCGCCCAGATCAGACATTGCTTTTTTCTTTGCGGTTTTACCTGCTCACGCATAAACTGATAACGTTCTTCCTTATGGGAATCATTGTTTTCTCTACTAAACATAGTTTCTACTCCAATGAAAAAATATATCAAGTTCCATTTACACTCTTTATAGAATAGCATACAGATATGAATATACTATGAATAACTTGTAACGTATTTTCCCATCTACCTTGCGAATTCATGATACACTATTGATAAAAGCACACTTTTTGTTGTATCATATACCATACATATAGCAGACATTTGTAACACCATTACATTTTCTAAAAACTCGCAAAACAAAAATGATCCAATGCGTCATACCCTTAGAATTTGTGTTGTGTTTCTATTTCTGTTTGTATTTTGGGTAGACACGCCACCTGATAAGAAGTTCTGATTTTTTAAGCTTTTTTGCTTATTGGGCGCGGGTCATAACTATAGGGGCGGCTCAGTCTGAGTAGCATTGTTGTTTGGGACACGCTCCCGCTTCGCAAAGCCACGTAGCGCACACATAGCATTGCAAAAAATCTTAGAAATTCTTATCAGGTGAAACAGTGCTCCAAAATACAATAGAAATAGAAACACAAATAAAAAGCTACTGCTATGACGCATTGTAATATTTTGTTTTGCGAGAATATTTGCAAGAATGCAAATGTCTGCCGTGCCTATAGAATAATGAGGAAACAGAAACGAGGATTTGTATGAATAAGAAAGTTTTCCATACGTTAGAATATGATAAAATAATACAAAAACTGATCAAACATGCTGCTTCTCCGTTAGGAAAACAGTATTGTCGTGATCTGACACCTTATACCGACGAAGAAATGATCCTGCATGAACAGCGTGAAACTTCAGATGCATTGACACATATCCTGACACAGGGTGCTGTCTCATTTCAGGGAGTCAGAGAAATCCGTGAAAGTTTAAAAAGACTGGAGATCGGTTCTATTTTAAGTACAACAGAGCTTTTAAATATCTCTAATCTTTTGAATGCTGCAGGCAGTGTCAAAGCTTACTTTCGAAAAAGTGTCAATGAGACAGACGAAACAGGGGATTCTTTAAATGATTATTATCAGAAGATTGAACCACTTTTTCCCTTAATGAATGAGATCCGTCGATGTATACTTGCCGAGGATGAGATTGCTGATGATGCAAGTGCCGGTCTGTCTAAGATCCGTCATTCGCTAAAACGAACAGGCGATAAGATCCATGAACAATTAAATGCGATCCTAAACAGCTCTGCACGTTCCATGCTGCAGGACAGTCTGATCACGATGCGTAACGGAAGATACTGTCTGCCGGTAAAAGCAGAATACCGTTCTTCTTTTCCTGGTATGCTGCATGACCAGTCCGCTACCGGTTCTACCCTCTTTATGGAACCGACATCGGTTGTTAAACTAAACAACGAGATCCGTGAATTAGAATTAAAAGAACAAGAGGAGATTGAAAAGATCCTTGCTGATCTGAGCAATCAGGCTGCAGAACAGACTTTTTTTATTGAACAGAATTTTCAGGTTATTTCAAAACTTGACTTCATTTTTGCCAAAGCATCTCTTTCGAGAGAAATGAAAGCAACCGAGCCGAAATTTCCCAAGGGAGGCTATATAGAATTAAAAAAAGGACGGCATCCTTTAATCCCATATAAACAGGTTGTTCCGATTGACCTGCATCTTGGAAAAGATTTTTCTCTGCTCGTTGTAACCGGTCCGAATACCGGTGGTAAAACTGTTTCTTTAAAAACAGTCGGACTTCTTACTTTGATGGGACAGTCAGGACTTCATATTCCGGCATTTGATGGTTCGAGCTTACGCATTTTCAAAGAAGTATATGCGGATATCGGCGATGAACAGAGCATTGAACAGAATTTAAGTACATTTTCTTCGCATATGGTCAATACCGTATCAATCTTAAAACATGCTAATCAGGATAGTCTGGTACTTTTTGATGAATTAGGTGCCGGAACCGATCCGGTAGAAGGTGCTGCTTTAGCAACTTCAATCCTGTCCGATCTGCACAGCCGTGGTTCAATCGTTATGGCAACGACACATTACAGTGAGTTAAAGCTTTATGCTTTACAGACTCCGGATGTTGAAAATGCCTGCTGCGAGTTTGATGTAACCACATTGCGTCCAACCTACCGTCTCTTGATCGGTGTACCGGGTAAAAGTAATGCTTTTGCGATTTCAAGCAAACTTGGTCTGTCTGATACGATCATACAGGATGCCAAAGCAAGGATCACTTCTGATGCACAGGCATTTGAAGATGTGATCAGTGACCTTGAAAAGACAAGGGTCGAATTAGAGAAGGAACATCAAAGCGTATCTCAAAACCGCAAAGAAATTTCCGAGCTAAAAAAACAGCTTCGACAGAAAACAGAAAAGATCGATTCTTCTAAAGAAAAGATTTTGGCAAATGCAAATGAGGAGGCTGCACGTATCTTAGCCGACGCTAAAGAATACGCAGATTCTACGATCCGGAAATACACAAAATGGGCAAAAAGTGATAAACACATCCGCGAAATGGAAGCGGAACGTGCAAAGCTGCGCGAAGAGATCAACAAAAAAGACGCTAACAAAAAAATCGCTGCACCAAAAAGAAATACAAAAAAAGTCAAAGCAAGTCAGTTAATGATCGGCTCCGACGTCCGTATTCTTTCTTTGAATTCCGTCGGAACGGTCAGCACACTTCCAAACGAAAAAGGAGATCTTTTTGTACAGGCAGGACTGCTTCGAACCAAAGTAAATTTAAATGACATTGAACTGATCAAACAGGCACCTGTTAAGCCGGAACCGAAGAAAAAATCCGGTGGAGGCCACATCCGTATGGACAAGGCTGCCAGCATCCATCAGGAGATCAACCTGATCGGCATGACAGTCGATGAAGCAATGCCGGTCCTTGGCAAATACTTAGATGATGCCTATCTGGCTCACATGTCACAAGTCACGGTCATACACGGTCGCGGAACCGGAGCTTTACGAAAAGCAGTACACAATCATCTGAAGCGCACCAAATACATCAAATCATTCCGTCTGGGTGAATTCGGTGAAGGGGATATGGGCGTTACTATCGTAGAATTCAAATAAATACACTACAAAAAGGAGAATGAAAAAAATGGTAAACAAACAAAAAATACTGATTGTTGATGATGATGAAAATATTGCAGAGCTTATCAGCCTTTACCTTGCGAAAGAATGTTTTGATACTAAAATTGTAGGTGATGGCGAATCTGCTTTAGAAATGATTAAAACCTATCAGCCCAATATTATGTTACTCGACATCATGCTTCCGGGCATTGATGGCTATGAAGTATTGCGTGAAGTGCGCAAAAGCTCCAACCTTCCTATTATCATGCTCTCTGCCAAAGGAGAAGTCTTTGATAAGGTTCTCGGACTGGAACTGGGTGCTGATGATTATATTATGAAACCTTTTGATTCCAAAGAAATGGTTGCCCGTGTAAAAGCCGTATTACGTCGTTTCCAACCGACAATACAGGCAGCGAACACGCCTGAAGATACATTACCGGTCGAACAGGTAACGTATCCTGATCTGACAATCAATCTGACGGATTATTCTGTTCATTACAAAGGCGGAGTGGTAGAAATGCCACCAAAAGAATTGGAACTTTTCTATTTCCTTGCTTCTCATCCTAATCAGGTGTTTACACGCGAACAGCTTCTTGATCATATCTGGAGCTACGATTATATCGGTGATACCCGAACCGTGGATGTGCATATCAAGCGATTACGTGAAAAGTTCAAAGATCATCCGGCATGGAAACTAACAACGGTTTGGGGAATCGGATATAAGTTCGAATACCACAAATAATTTTTTGCTTACAAAGGAGAATGAATTATGCCTAAATCATCTCTTCGCTTCCAATTTGTTTTATCCTATGCTATTTTATGTATTCTGGTCTTTGTTCTGTTAAACACCTATGGACGTACCACGATATACAATCATTTGATCAAAACAGAAGAAACGAAATTATACAATGAAGCGGAATTGATCGTAAAAGATTATATTCCAAGCATGGATATATTAAACACCTCAGATGCTACTTTGTTAAAACACTTTTCTTCTCTCCAGACATTAACAAATATGCGTGTCTGGCTTGCATCGTCTGATGGAATGATCCTAATTGATTCTGATATGAAAAACAGCCAGAGAGGACGTAATATTAACCGATATGATTCCGGTTTTCTATCCAACCAGACGATTGTCGGCCGCTGTCCTAAGGGACTGCTGTCAGAGTCCATGATCACGGTAATCTATCCGATCACAGAATCTTTAGAGACAAAAGGATACGTCATTTTGATGTCTCCTAACTCAGGAATGTTAGACCAGGCAACCCAGTATATTGACACGATCCTGATCTGCTTTATTCTGCTTTTAGCTGTAACGGCTTTGATCTTTTTTTACCTGTATCATAAGAGTGTAAGACCACTTCGTCTTATGACAAATGCAGCGAAAAAATATGCTGACGGACAATTTGATGAGGGAATCACAACTTCCTTTAGCAAAGAACAAAATGAGCTGGCATCTGCAATTTATTATCTTTCCGAACGAATGCATAGTATAACCGATTATCAGACAAAATTCATTGCCAACGTGTCACATGATTTTCGCTCTCCGCTGACCTCGATCAAAGGATATGCCGAAGCGATCGCAGATGGTACGATTCCGCCGGAAATGCAGCAGAAATATTTTAATATTATTCTTTTTGAAGTAGAACGTTTAACAAAACTTACCGGAAATCTTTTAGAATTAAACCAGTTTGAGCAGGATGGTCTTGTATTAGAATTAGCAGACTTTGATATAAATCAGGCGATCAAAGACTCTTCTGCCGCTTTTGAACAAAGATGTACAGAAAAAAAGATTTCTCTGAATCTGATCTTTAGCGACAAAGAACTTTTTGTCAATGCAGATATCAATAAGATCCAGCAGGTTATTCAAAACTTATTGGATAATGCGATCAAATTCAGCCCAAATGATACAACGATTGAAATACGAACTGCAAAACGAAACCATAAAGTCTTTATTTCGGTAAAAGATCATGGTATCGGTATTGCAAAAGAAAGCCAGAAAAAAATCTGGACACGTTTCTACAAAACAGATGATTCCAGAGGCAAAGATAAGACCGGCACAGGGCTTGGACTTTCCATCACAAAAGAGATTATTGAAGCACATAATGAAAATATCAATGTGATCAGTACAGAAGGTGTCGGAACGGAATTTATCTTTACGCTGCCACCTGCCAAAAAAGATGAAAAACACACATAAGACAAACGATAGTCCTCTGATCAAACAGAGGACTATCTTGCCAAAGCAGCAGCTTTGTTCTTTTTATTTTTTGTTGATCGTATATGACTTATGACTTGTTGCTCTCTTTAAAGCATCTATCAGACCGTTCAGTTTCCATTCCATTTTTGTCCGGTCATATTGTTCGCCATTATCCCAAAGAAAACTTGCAATGCCTTTATCATATGTATACTTTACGAAATTTTCAACAAAGTAACGACAGCTTGCCGAATCGTTTGGCCCAAATCCATACTCTCCTACAATCACCGGAATTTCCTTCTTCACACAGGTTTTATCCAATTGATCGATCAGATCATGCATCTGTTTGATTTCTTCTTTGCTTCCCCATGTATTCTGCTGATTTGTTGTACAGAACTGCCATGGTGTATAATAAGTACCGATAAGATTTCTCTGTCTTTAATCGTATCTTTTGGCATTTTAAACGTTCCATTCTCAATACCTGTACAAGTCTTTTCAATATCTGTCCAATACCCGGCGATCAGAAGATGTCTTTTGGCATTATTGCCACCACTGCTTCTGACGGTATCCACAAAAGTCTGGTTGAACTCATTTAATAAAGCAAATGCTTTATTTTCTTCCATATTATCAAATCCAACTTCATTCATTGATTCAAAGATCAGATAATCGGAATAATTCTGAAAACGGGATGCAATCTGAGTCCATAATGCTTTATAGCGTTCAAAAACTTCTGTCTTCGTTTTGTCACCTTCCGATGCAGATCGTATCCATGCACCAAAGTCAGGATCACCACCTCCGTCATGATGCAGATTGATGATCACATACATTCCATTTGTATATGCATAACGGACAACCTCTTCCACACGATCCATCCATGCCGGATCAATGGTATTCTTCTTTTTATCTATGATATGATCACGCCATGTCACCGGAATACGAACTGCATTGATACCATCCTTCTTTAAGCTGTCAAAAAGCTTCTGTGTGGTCTCAACATTGCCCCATAAGGTCTCATCTACCTTTTTGCCGGGCTTTGGTGTCTGGTTGACCTTACCATCTCCATCCGTATCCGCTTCACAGACATCAAGAGAATTGCCCAGATTCCATCCGATCTTCATCTCTTTGATCAGCTGCTGTGATGTGATGTCTCGCATCTTACCGGCTTTCTTTTCCAACACAGAGGTATCGCCTGCTGCAAGGCCGGTATTTACCGGATCTTTTGCCTCCTGGTCTGCACTTTGTGTAACATCCGCTTTCTTAGTCGTGCTCTTAGTCTCTTTTTGGTCACCGCAGCCACTCAGAAGCGATATAACAATTCCCATAGAAAGAACTGTTGTGATCAGTTGTTTTTTTAAACTTTTTCTCATATCTTTTTCCTCCCTGTAACACTCGGTAGTGTCACTTTCAAAGCATGTCTTTTTCACGGCTCATTTTTCATAGTTCACCTGACACAATCTAAACTGCCTTTCTTTTGTGTCCGTGCAAAAACCTTTTTTCAGTCTATCCTGTCTTTCCTTCGTTTTCCCGCAATACTATTTTTTTAGTCCGATTGATTGCAAATGGCAGCTTTTCTTTTTTTGATTATAGCAGATGTCTGCGATGAAAGAACTATATAAATTAGTACAAATATACTTCAAATTTCGGACACTTTATACGTATTTTCCACAAAAAAGACAATGAAACCATTCGGTCATATACTTTTCATGCTATTAACATTCTTCCATTGAAAAGATATTTCCGTAACAGATCACATTGTCTTTTTTAATTACAACTATTTTAAATTAAATACCTTGCAAAAGTCTGCCAGATATATGTATTGGCACTATTCTATTATTTATGCAGCTTTTGCCATGTTTTCATTAGATATTCTTATAATCGCATCTTGTACCAAGAATACTTGCTACCTGATATTCATAATCATCAATGCTCTTCTTCATCTTAAATGCTTCTTCAATATCAATATCATATACATGACCATCTTTATAACCAACCAGACGATTTTTCTTACCCTGATCGATAATGTCAACTGCATAGGATCCCATAACAGATGCATAAACACGATCACGCGCTGTAGGACTTCCGCCTCGCTGTAAATGACCAAGAATCGTTGCTCTTGTCTCTACACCTGTAGCTTCTTCAATACGCTGTGCAAGCTCATAAGAATGACCGACACCTTCTGCATTGATAACAACCTGATGTGTCATACCTGCTTCACGGTTCTTCTTGATCTCTTCGATCAGCTTGTCATAATCATTGTCAAAACGTTCCGGTAAAAGAATCTCTTCTGCACCATTGGCGATACCACACCAGAGTGCGATATATCCTGCAGAACGTCCCATAACCTCTACAACACTGCATCTTTCATGCGAATTAGAAGTTTCACGAAGACGATCAATTGCTTCCATCGCAGTATTTACTGCCGTATCAAAACCGATCGTATACTCTGTATATGCAATATCAAGATCAATCGTTCCCGGTAAACCAATAACATTTACACCATACTTTGATAAATCCTTTGCTCCTGTGAAAGAACCATCTCCACCGATTACAACCAATGTGTCAATTCCCATTTCTTTACAGATTGCTGCTGCTTTCTTCTTACCGGCTTCTTCGCCAAACTCTGCACTACGAGCTGTAAAAAGGAAAGTACCACCATGCTGTAATTTTTCTGATACATCCTGAAATGTCATTAATTCCATTTCTTTATTCAAAATACCATTGTATCCTCTTTTTACACCAAATACTTCGTATCCTTTTGCAATACCGGTACGTACAACGGCACGTACTGCTGCATTCATTCCCGGTGCATCTCCACCACTTGTTAATACGGCAATTCTACCTTTACACTCGATCATTTCCTATATCCTCCATTTCTGTTGCTTGTCATGACGTTCCCATCATAAACTGTTTATGTATGTTAAACTAGCGTTTCTATTCAACAAAAACGAAACTACTATATTATAAACAACGTTACTATTTTATTATTTTTAGATTTCTTTTTCAACATCTTTTTCATAATTCTGCTTTTTTTCTCCATTATGTACAAAAAAGAAAGTGTCTTACTGTTATATTTCACTATAACGCTATGTCAGAAGTTGGTTTCACAAAGAAACTTCACTAATATTTTCATTAAGATATATTCTCAGGCTGACAGGTGATCTGCTGCATTTTCTCGGATCAGACCGGTCTGCTCTTTTTATCATTGCTATATTGACATCTAATATTATATGGCGTATAGTATCAATAACAAATAATACTATACACCATATAATATTATTTATCATACTAATATACTCTCAGGAAGGAGGAATATTATGGTATTTAATACAGGAGCTGCTCTTTTGGATGCGATCGTCCTTGCGGTCGTCTATCGTGAAGAAGAGGGAACCTATGGGTATAAGATCACACAGGATGTTCGTGCTGTGATCGAGATTTCGGAATCTACCTTATACCCTGTACTGCGACGACTGCAAAAAGATGACTGCCTGGAAGTATATGATAAAGAATTTCATGGCCGCAACCGTCGTTATTATAAAGTGACTGAACGCGGCAGATGCCAGTTAGAGCTTTATCGTCAGGAATGGGGCAGTTATATTTCTAAGATCAATGATTTATTACTCAATAACAAATGAGAAGCATGGACATACGAATAAAAAATGCTATTCAAAACATTTCACAACGTTTACTGCTTCCACTATGATAGATACGCGAAAAAATCGCGGGAAAGATGGGGATTATCATGAATAAAAAATTATTTTTAGATGAATTACATCGTCTGCTCTCAGATCTTCCTCCGGAAGAACGGAATCAGGCGATCAAATATTATGAAGATTATTTTGAGGATGCAGGACCTGAAAACGAGCAGGCAATCCTAAAAGAGCTTGGATCACCACAAGAACTTGCCAATCAGATCAAAGCAACAACACAGGATGATATCGAATACGGTCAGGGAAGTTCTTTTCACAGATCGGCTGCTTACCCGGAGTTCTATGCACAAAAGGAACAATCAGATTCACAAAACGAAAACAACAGCGCTTTTAAGCAAACAAATGATGGTTTCCAACAAGGACACCAACAAGCCGGCAATGGTTTCAATAACACTGGCACTGGCTACCGGCAGACCGACAATAATTTCAATAACAATGGCTACCGGCAAACCGACAATGGTTTCAACAACAACAGCTATCAGCAGGCTGGCAACGGTTTCAACAACAACAGCTATCAGCAGGCCGGCAACGGTTTCAGTAGCAACAACTACAAGCAGGCCGGCAATGCTTTCAATAACAATGGCTACCGGCAGGCCGGCAACGGTTTCAACAACAACAGCTATCAGCAGGCAACCACCGGATACAATAGCCATTATCAGCAGCAATCAGCACGCAAAGCTGTGTGGATCGTTCTGTTTGCTCTCCTTGCAATTACGATCGGACTTCCTTGTCTGTCTGTGCTATTCGGAATCCTCCTTACAATCTTCTCTGTGATCATTTCTATTGTTCTCGCATTATTTGGAACCGGTGGCGGATTGATGATCGGTGGTATTGCATCTTTCTTTGGAAGCTTTTTTATGACGACTACTTCCGGTATAGGTGCCATACTTTTTGCAATGGGAATCGGTCTGGTACTCTTTGCGATCGGTGCTTTGATCCTATGGGTTGGTGTCTTATTTTGTATTCGTTTTCTGCCGGCTCTCTTTCAGGCAACCTGGAAATCTGCAAAAAGTGTAACCCTAAAATTTCAACAATGGATAAAAAAGAGGTGGTAGTGCTATGAAAAAGAAAAAACATATTATTTTAATCCTGTCCGGAATCCTGTTCCTGCTTGGTGCTCTTTTGATCCTTGCTGGAATGATCCTGGGTGTAGATTATGATGAACTGACGATCTCATCAAATTTCGTAACGACAAAAACAGTTTCTCATACAATTGAAACGACAGCCTCCAATGATCCGTCAACCGTCCACAAGCTTGACCTTGACCTATTTGCCGGAAATATCATCATTAAAAATGGCGATGATTTTTCTATTTCCGGTGGCAAACTTTCCAAAAATGTAATAGAAGATGGTGTCTGGAAAGTAAAAACTTCCAAACACAAAAAACTCTCTCGCTTGATCCGTCATACTTTTACTTCCTCTGATACACACAACAAAACGATCACGATCACGATTCCCGATTCTGCTGCATTGACAGAAATACATCTTGAGCTTTCGGCCGGCAATGTCAAGATTAATACATTAAAAGCAGATACCATAAAAATGGATGTTTCAGCAGCGTCCACGAAAGCCGATACGATACAGGCAAAAAATGTATCTCTGGATGTCGCTGCCGGAAGCATGACGATCGATCAATTTACGATCAATGACAAAGTTTCCATCGATTGTAGTGCCGGTGATATCAAGCTCGGTTCAAAAAATAACGCAGCTAAAAATGTCTGTAACAACCTAAAGGCTGACTGCTCTGCCGGTTCTCTTGATCTATATGGAAAATTAACCGGATCTTCTGATCTGCAGGTGCATATGGGAGATATTACTTTAGGACTTGCCGGTGCAAAAAGCAACTATAACTTTAACTCGACATCCGCGACAATGGGGGATATCCGATACAAAAATGTAGGTACCGCTACAGATACAACCGTCTATGGTGATGTATCACTTGATTGTACTATGGGGAACATCAAAGTTACATTTTATTCATAATAAAGATATATGATTTTGCATAAAAATGATCCATCCTAAAAAAAACAAAAAGCTTTCAGCCAGAACAAATAATCTTTCAACATAGAACTACTATTCCTTCAGCTAGAACCAACGTTCCTTTAACAAAAACCAATATTCCTTCAACAAAAGCAAAAAATATTTCAACTATAACCAATAATCAAAATAATAAAAGAAAGCGCCTGAACCGACAATGTTGCCGGAACAGGCGCTTTCTAGTCAGAGACTTTTTTTCAGTCTTATTTCATTTCTAAATTTTCATCGATCTTCCAATCAGCGATCAGCCAAATTTGATGTCAAAAAACACCTTACAGTTTATAAAGCGGACCATATGCTGCACACGCTCTGAAATCCTGTCCTTCTTTGTCCATACCAAATGCATTCCATGCTGCCGGACGGAAGATATCCTCTTCCGGCACGTTATGCATACAAACCGGAATACGAAGAATAGATGCTAATGTGATCAGATCTGCACCAATATGTCCATAACTGATCGCACCATGATTTGCACCCCAGTTGTTCATAACATCATATGCTGTTTTAAATGCACCCTCGCCTGTTGTTCTTGGAGCAAACCAGGTACAAGGCCATGTATAATCAGTACGTTTCCAAAGCTTATCCGATACCTCATCCGGGAGTTCTACCGTATATCCTTCACATATCTGTAAAACAGGTCCAAGTCCTTTTACTAAATTCAAACGTATCATTGTTGCAGGCATTGTTGCCTTTGTAAGATAACGTGAAGAGAATCCACCACCACGGAAGTAACCATTATCCGCTTCACACCATTCTGTTGCTTCCAAGCAGGCTTCCTGGTCCTCCTGTGTCATCTCCCAGAATGGCTTCATCACACCATTTCCGTTTTCATCCTTTACAGCACCACTTGCATCCAAGCAGGCTGCACCGGAATTGATCAAATGTAAAAATCCACCGGCTTCTTTTGCAACACCTTCCAATTCATAACCGGTTGCTTTCTTTACCGCTTCAGGACTCCAATATGTACGCACATCGGCAAAAATCTGGGCACGGCCTGTCAGAAGTTTCATAAAGAGCATTCCAATACCATTTAATGTATCATTTTCTGTTGCAAGAATGTAAGGTTCTCTTGCCCCATTCCAGTCAAAAGACGAATTCATCAACGCTTCTGCAAAATCACCATTTGGATAGAAGTCTGTCCACTGTCTCTGTCCCTGGAAACCTGCAGCGATTGCATTGTGACCAACGGCTTCTTCTTCTCTTCCTTCCGGCAGATTTGGATTTCCATTCATCAAATCTTTTAAGATACACATCATCTTAACAACAAATTTCCAATCTCTGTCTTTCTGTTCATCGTTTCTCTTTACAAAATCAGGATTTTTATCCCATCCTTCTTTGCAATGTGACTTTGTCCATGAAAGTGCTTTTTCATACTCCTTCTCATCGTAAATGCCTTCTGTCATTCGACGAATGATCTCGACTTCATCAACTGATTCTACACGCATGCCAAGATATTCTTCCATAAAAGCAGAATCAATGATCGATCCGGCAATTCCCATTGTGACGGAACCGACCTGAAGGTAAGATTTCCCACGCATTGTAGCTGCTGCCACCGCTGCACGTCCAAAACGCAGTAATTTGACTTTTACATCTTCCGGAATCTCTGTCGCATCTGCTTCCTGAACATCTCTTCCATAAATACCAAATGCCGGCAATCCTTTTTGTGCATGTGCAGCAAGAACTGCTGCAAGATATACAGCACCCGGTCTTTCTGTTCCGTTAAATCCCCAGACACCCTTGATCGTATGCTTATCCATATCCATAGTTTCAGAACCATAGCACCAACAAGGTGTTACTGTCAGAGTAATATCAACTCCTTCTTTTCTGAATTTATCTGCACATGCAGCTGTTTCTGCAACACGTCCGATCGTTGTATCAGCAATCACAACTTTAACCGGTTCTCCGTTAGAGTATTTCAGATTCTGACGAAAGAGTTCCGCAGCACTCTTTGCCATATTCATCGTCTGCTCCTCTAAGGACTCACGAACCTTTAAAGGTCCTCTTCGACCATCAATCGTAGGTCTGATACCGATTACAGGGTAATCTCCAATCAATCTGTTTTCTGCCATTCTATCCTTCCTCCTTTTAAAAGCAAAATACTTAATCATTTTTTACAGAACCTCTCTTGTATTTTACTATATTTTTGTATAAAATGCACTCTTTTTTTAATTATTCCGTTAAAAAGTGCAAAACCAGCGTTTTGCACTATAAGAATTGCTAAAGCAATTCTTATTGAAATCCCACTACATTACAGCAGCTGCTTATTCCGTTATAAAGTGCAAAACAAAAGAAAACATCGCATAGTAAAATGAACGTCTGCTTTTGCCACCGGCGTTTTTACCATGCGATGTCTATTCTTTTTTATGTAAGCTATCTCAAAAGATTATTTTACCTTTACGGTAACCTTTGCTGACTTCTTACCAACTTTTACAGTAACCTTTGTGCTACCCTTCTTGAGAGCCTTTACCTTTACTGTAAGAGCCTTCTTTGTAAGCTTCTTAGAAGTAACTTTAACGATCTTCTTATTCTTAACGCTTACAGAAACCTTATCTGTTGTCTTTGTGTTCTTCTTAGCAGTTTTTACTGTGAATTTAAGAGCAGCTTTCTTACCCTTCTTTACAGTAACTTTTGCTTTCTTAGCTGTTACTTTCTTGCAAGCAACTTTAACTTTCTTCTTTACAGGAGCCTTTGCAGTTTCTACTAATACTACAGGTGATACAGACGGTGTAGCTGATGGAGATACTGTTGGTGTTGCTGTTGCTGTTGGTGTTGCTGTTGCTGTTGGTGTTGCTGTTGCCGCTGAACCTGTTGCTGTTGCCGCTGAACCTGTTGCTGTGATAGCCGGTGCAGAAGCCGCCTGTGAACCAGCTGTCTCATCCTGAGCAGATACGGTCTTAGCGTCTGTAAAGTTTGCACCTGCGACAACCAAAGCTGTTGCTAAAAACATAGAAACAACTTTTTTCATTTCTTTTGTTAATCTCATTTTTGTTTCCTCCTTGTAATGAAATAATTTTGGGGATAGTAAATTCTACCAAAAAGCATTATACGTCTTTCCTACTTGCAATCCTATTGACAATTTGCACATGTTTTTCTCACTTTTCGTCGATTTTTTGAATGCTTTTTTTCATTTTCACCGCAAAGAAGCTTTTTTTATTCAAAATCGGGAAAATTTCACGACTTTCCTTAAATTTTTCATACCTGCTTTCATTCAATTTTTCATGATAAGCTATTTTTATAGTATAATTTTTTATTGGTTTTGTATATTTTTACATCACTTTTCAACACTTTTATATACATTTTTTGATGTTTTATTCTTTGTGTATCCAATTCCCTGTTGCTTTCTTGTGTTTCCAGTGATCCTGATTTTCATTATAATTTTTAACAAGTAATGTCTGCCATGGACTTGAAGTCTTTAAAGAACGATAGACTTTTTTTAATGCAATTCTTTTTCGGTTTCGCTTTGGCTCTCCAGAATCAGCTATAAAAACAGAGTCTGTATTTTTATCATATAAAAACAACGTAACATAATGCCCGGGTGTATCTTTCCAGAAACAGTTTGAATTTGAGCTGCTTACTAAAGCAATCATGCAAGTATGATTCATGATCTGACCTTGAAACTCCCGGTAAGTTGCCGGCTTTCTCGAAACATTGCAATCCATACCCATCTTACTTAATGTCCTTCTCATGTATCCCCAGTCAATTGCACCACCACCTGCATATCCGGTGTGTTTCTTAGCATATTCGTATGCCTGCACCGGCGTACAACGGTATGGCGTAATCGATGAATAGATATTAGCAATGCAGCAAAGTCCACAGCCAAAGCCGCCAAAAGACCCCCCATCCATAAATGTTGTGCCCCAATAGCCTGACCATGTGATTTTTTGTCCCCATGATCTTGGTCCCTGAAGGTAACTGTACACATTGTCTTCCGGATTCTGCGTTGGCTGAATCTGTGCCGGTTCTTGTGTTGCCGTGATCTCCGGTGATGCCTGTATCGTGATATCCGTGTTTTTCTGTGTCATGGTTTCTTTCACTGCCTTTTGACGGACTAATTTATTTGCCCAGCCAATGACAAATAGAAGTACAAGAAGCAAAATGACTAACAGAATTTTATTTCTTTTTGAAGTCATCCCGTCTTTTGAAGCTTTTTTCATTTTTTCTTCGAACGTTGATACTATATTTTTGCGATCACAATTTTTCTTCTGGTTCTTTTTCATATACACCTCTTTGCTTTCTTTATCTATGTTATTGTCTGTGTGTATTTACACTTTTTACTTTCTATTTCAAATCTTTTGTACTTACTCTGCTTCTCTATATATCCGGCTCTTTTATTTCACCTGATTTTTTTACATTTGGTCTTTCCTCTTTAAAATTTTTCTGTATCGTTTGCTCTTGGTCTTTTTCATTTTAACCTTATGTTTATTATACTGATATCCTATGGCTTTTCAAGTTCAGCATTAAAAAGACGGATTTTTGCTGTTCAATAAAAAATTTTAAGTTTTTCCTAAACTCTCGACAAAAGACCTGAATAGAAAAACGGATGACCCTTATGTTACCATAAAAGCCATCCATTTATTTATTGACCGGAAATTCCGGTTATTTTATTTTTTGATTACAATGTAATCTCTACACTTGTAGAACCAGCCTTAGCTTCTACTGTCTTACCTTCAGCAGTTACCTTAAAGCTCTTATCTGTAGCAGCATAAGATACTGTGATCACATTACCATTGCGAGTAGCTGTAATGTCAGTAATCTTATTTGACTCGCTGTCAAAGATAGCTGCCTGTGCTGTCTTACCATCTTCTAATCCATAGACAACTGCTTCAGCATCCTGAAGATAATCATAAACAACTGTCATCTTATCTTCTGCGTCAAAGTTACCATATGTTACGATGCTGTTTGGACGTGCAAGAATCGGTGTCTGGAAATAATCACACTTTCTTGTATAGTATTTTCCGCCTTCATATGTTTCACCGGACTGGATATCTGTCCATGTTCCATTGTCCGGTACGTAGAATTCCGCAATACCTTCTTCGTTCATAACAGGCACGATGCAAAGATTATCACCAAGCATGTACTGCTGATCAAGATACTTACAAGCTGTATCGTCAGAGAATGCAATGATCATAGAACGCATCATCGGTACACCTTCTGTATGAGTCTTGTTAGCCTGTGCCCAAAGATATGGCATTAATCTTCCCTTTAATACTGTGTAATGACGAAGTACGTCACAAGCTTCTGTATCACCATCTTCATCATAAACCCAAGGTACTCTGTAAGAAGTAGAACCATGTAAACGGCTGTGTGTTGATAACAGGCCGAATGCACACCATCTCTTGTAAACATCAGCAGGTGCTGTAGCTTCGAAACCACCCATGTCGTGAGAGAAGAAACCAAAACCTGATGAACAAAGAGAAAGACCACCGCGAAGTGTTTCTGACATTGCTGAATATTCTGCGTAGCAGTCACCACCCCAGTGTACAGGGAACTTCTGTCCGCCTACTGTTGCACTACGGGCAAAGAGACATGCTTTGTCTTTTCCATAATATTCTTCCAATGCTTCAAATACACACTTATTGTAAAGGTATGTGTAGTAGTTATGCATCTTGATCGGATCTTTTCCATTGAAATATTTTACCTTTGTAGGGATTCTCTCGCCAAAGTCTGTCTTGATGTTATTAACACCCATATCAAATAATTTCTTAAGAAGACCCTTGAACCATTCGCAAGCTTCCGGATTTGTGAAATCGACGATTGCCATACCAGGCTGCCACATATCAGACTGGTATACGCTGCCATCTAAGTTCTTGATAAAGTATCCTTTTTCTTTTCCGATATCAAAGAGCTTTGACTGCTGTCCGACATAAGAGTTGATCCATACACAGATCTCAAGTCCTCTGTCGTGAAGTCTCTTTAAAAGTCCTTCCGGATCAGGGAACATATCTTTATCCCATTCAAAGTTACACCATTCATATTCTTTCATCCAGAAACAGTCAAAATGGAATACCTGAAGCGGGATCTTACGATCTTTCATACCATCAATAAAACTTGTTACAGTTTCTTCATCATAGCTTGTTGTAAATGATGTAGATAACCATAAACCAAATGTATATGCTGGTGGTAATGAAGGCTTACCTGTCAGATCTGTATAATGTTTCAATACATCCTCTAAGTTTTCACCACCGATAATGAAATATTCTAATTCTTCACCCGGCTGTGTAAATGTTACTTTAGAAACCGTATCAGAGTTTACTTCAAAAGAAACTTTGTCTGAGCTGTTTACAAATACACCATAGCTCTTTGATGAAATATAGAATGGAATATTCTTATAACTCTGATCAGAGCATGTACCGCCATCTGAGTTCCAGATCTCTACAACCTGTCCATTCTTTACAAATGGAGTAAACTTCTCACCGAAACCATAGATGCACTCACCGATATCTGTCTTTAACTGTTCTCTGATATAAGTACGGTTTGGATCCTGTGGATAGTTAAAGTCCTGATCATCTTCCTGTAATTCCATACGCGCATTTGCATGGAACTGGTTTTCATGGATGATCGATGTTGATCTCCATGCACCACCTGTCAGATGTCTATCTTTATAATAGAACTGTACATCCCAGTCATCGGCAATACGGATCACAACTTTTGTATCGCCTGAGATCAATTCTACGCTGTCTTCACTGCGATTGATCACCGGCTTAAAATTTGGATCCTCATTTAATTCAAAACGAGGAATGTTATCAAGACCGCCTCTGTAATGATCAATATGAACCTTAATTGTGTTTTCACAGGTAGAAGAATATGTAATCTCTAAGTTTGGACCTCCAAGAGTCATTCCTCTGTTCATAACAGTATAAGGTGTTGCAAGAACTTTAATGGCGTTCTCTGTCGTCTCAACCTTATATGCCTGTGATGCATAGTTTACTTCGTAACCTTTTTTGCTTAACCAAAATCCGTCAGCTACCTTCATTGTAAATCTCCTTTCTACTATTTAAAATAATATGCGCAACCGGTTATAACCGGCTGTAATCAATTGCATTTCTCAGACATTTTTCACACATTTTCATGCATTCCTCTGTAAAATTGCAATTTATATTTTCAACTTACAATCATATTATATTAACATATAACCCCATTGTCTATAACAAAAAACACGAAAAATAACACATTTTTGATATAAAGTCCCAATCCCCACATAAAAAAGAACAAATTTCTGCTACAAGCTTGCTTGTATAAAGAAATTTGTTCTTTTTTATGGACGGCGAATAGCCGGACTCAACCCAATGACTAAGCTTTTAGCAGCATGCTTTTTTGCTGCGGCATTCGCTGACTTTGCGAATGGCTTAGGAATTGCCCTTTTTCTCTTTATCCAGGCATTTCTCGCACACGCCGTAAAACATCGTCCTATGCGGATTCACATTAAAATGATGCTCCTGCCGCACATGTTCATACAGTTCACTCATATGCCCGCAATCCATATCCATGATATCGCCACAATCTTCACACTTTAAAAGAAATTTACTTTCTTCCTGTGTTCCGACATATTGGTAACATGCTCCGCTGTTTCCATCTAAGACGATTTTTTGAACGATTCCTTCTTTTTGAAATTTATCCAACTGACGATAAATCGTTGTAAGTCCGACCGATTCGCCTCTCTCTTTTAAATATTCCGCAATCTGACTGACCGTATGATATTTTTGATCCGAAGCAATCAGAAATTGCAATATTGCATTCTGTTGCTTTGTGTGATATGTCTTTGCATGATTCATATCAATCCTACATTCCTTTCTCTGTCCGTATGTACTAAACCACAGACACAAATTTGTAGTATGAGAATCTGTCACATATGGATTTTCACACGAATGACATCTGTTATTTCACACTCCAAACCGTACCTTCTCTTGTGTCCTTGAGTTCAATGCCTTTTGCAAGCAATTCATCACGGATCGCATCTGCTTTTGCAAAATCTTTTGCTTTCTTGGCTTCTTTTCGCTGTGTGATCATATCTTCTACATAGGCTGCAAGTTCATCATCTACGTCATCCTCTTTGATTTCTTTTGTCAGATCTAATGATAACACTTGATCAAATTCTTCAATAAGCTTTCTCTTACTGTAATCATTCATATCTGCCTTTAACACATCATATACGACTGTCAATGCCTGTGAGGTATTAATATCATTTCCTAAGGCCTGTGCAAATGCATCACGATATGCTTTCATCTTTTCTTCTTCCGGATCGCCATCTTTGCTCAATATTGCAATCTTTTTGAGCAATTTGTCATAAGCTGCTTTGACGTTATCCAGAATATCATACTGGAACAATAATGGTTTACGATAATGTGACTGTAAGCAGAACATACGATATACCAATGGGTTATATCCTTTCTTTTCCAATAAAGAAACGGTCAGAAAATCCCCCTTTGATTTACTCATCTTACCGGTACTGTCATTCAAATGAAGAACATGGAACCAGTAATTGCACCATTTATGACCAAGATAAGCTTCACTTTGTGCAATCTCATTTGTATGATGCGGGAATACATTGTCAATACCACCACAATGAATATCTAATTTATCACCAAGATATTTGATACTGATCGCAGAACACTCGATATGCCAGCCCGGATATCCGACACCCCATGGGCTTTCCCACTTTAATTCCTGATCGTCAAATTTCGACTTTGTAAACCAAAGAACGAAATCTGTCTTACTCTTTTTATTTGTATCTTCTTCGACATCATTTCGGGCACCGACCATAAGCTCTTCTTCATTCTGGTTCGATAATACATAATAATTTTCAAGCTTTGATGTATCGAAATAAATATTGCCACCTGCTTCATAAGCATAGCCCTTTTTCAATAGCGTTTCGATCATTTCAATAAATTCAGGAATACAGCCGGTCGCCGGTGCAACGACATCCGGTGTTTTAATATTTAACTTCTCACAATCCGAAAAAAATGCGTCAGTATAGAACTTTGCAATATCCATCACGGATTTGTGTTCTCTTTTTGCACCCATCAGCATTTTGTCTTCTCCACTGTCTGCATCACTGGATAAATGTCCGACATCCGTGATATTCATGACACGATTTACATCATATCCTGCATAACGCAAACTTTTTTCCAAAACATCTTCCATAATATAACTTCGAAGATTACCGATATGTGCAAAATGGTACACTGTCGGACCACAGGTATACATCTTTACTTTACCCGGTTCGTTTGGTTCAAAAGTTTCGACTTTCTTCGTCAAAGTATTATATAATTTTATCTCATTCATGATCATCCTCATTTCCGGGCGCTCCATTTTCGCCCCTGTCGCTTGCTTTTTGCTTAGGCTCATTATATAAATTCTATTTCAAACTCACAAATTCGCTCTTTCAGAGCTTTTCTTTCTGCTTCGCAGAAATATTTGTTCGTTAATTCGCCTTGAAAAGCAAATGCCGGCTCTGCCGTCGCTTGCTTTTTGCTTAGGCTCATTATATAATACAGGATTTCACATTATTTCACAAGTATTAGCAACAATTTATCCTCCAAAATCTATTGTATGCATTTTATTTAACAGATTGCATGACATGTATCTTACAAATCTTCCTTTGATTTCGTCTTATCTTCTTTTATTTTACGTCTTGCCGCCATGATCCCACCAACCTTTCCACTCTGTCTTGCCGTCAGCGATTTCCAGCCTTTCTGAACCACTTGGTCAAACAATCCAAGTTCCAGAGCAATCTCCCATTTTTCCTGTTCTTTTTTTTCAAGCAAAGCAATATCCTTTATATCTTTGATCTCAATCTTTTCTTTTTTCATTATAAACTTCCTTTCCTGATCTGAAATGCCGAAAAAATTCACTGTAATTCCCTTTCCTATGCATTTGTCTACTTGAAAGTCTCTTCAAAAAAATGTATACTATACCTATAGAATAGTGTGTTTCCCATTTATTTTATAAAACTATGAATTTAAGATTAGGGGGGTAACAATATGGCTTCAACAAATAATGCAAACTTTTCCCTTTTAAGTCAAAATGAAATTGACGTATTAGTGAAATTTTTATTAGAAAAAAAAGAAACTCTCGGCACAGATGTAATGAATCAGAAAAGCATTGACAAATTGATCATGTTGATTCAGACGGATCACGAAAAATTATCAACTTATCTGGATTCTTCTTATGCCCGATTTGATAAAAATATCTTAAAAGATCTACACTTCAGAGAAAATGATGCCGATGTTTGTACTTTACATTTTAACACCGATGAGACAACTCATTTTGTAACCTTAGAGATTACAAATGAAACAACAAAACAGACAATGCCTCTTTTACCAAAGCATTTCGATGACAATGATTCTGATGCGTGGGGAATTTCTATGCCACCTGTATTATTTACACATCTTGCTCATACACTTTCCATTAAATTCACACAGGAAACATATGATAAGGTTTGTGATACATTTACATCACATCAGTATGGTACATTGAATTATCCGCTTCCGGCAATCTATCTTCCGGATAATATGTTGTTATTAGAATGTATTCAATAAAAATATTCGTACATAATGCACTGTTATCAAAGCTACATTTTTATGGAATAGGAAAATGCTTGTACAGTAGCGCTTTGCACTTTTTTATAGTTTCATTTTGACAAAACACAAGAGGCAAAGTAACTGACTGCTCCAGACACGCATATTAGTCCAAAAGAAAATGCCATATTCGATCATTCTTCATTGATCGAATATGGCATTTTTATATGCTCGCAACTCTTTGCTTACGCCGCAACCCAGTCAAGTTCACGCATCATGCGCTCTCCCTGGTGTCGGTCACAATTTGCTGTGATCCACATTGGATTTCGCAAATCCATTGTCATAATTCCTAAAATAGATTTTGCGTCCACACAATAGCTACCACAATATAAATCCACATCTACGTCATACTGAGAAACAACATGGACAAACTTGCTGACATCTTCCACATCATTGAACTTAATTTCGAATTTTTCCATGATATGCACACTCCTTACCTGCAAAAACATCTTGTATCCTATATTTTGTTCCTATATCCCATCCAATATAACTCGTTGATACTACCACAAAACTTGACAGGTTTTTATACATTTCATACACTATATTGTACGTTTTCTATTATAGAGTGTGAATTTTTTATTCTATTCATTTCTTGTCTTTTTATATTTTTTGCGATATTTCGCCGGAGTAATTCCGTTCTTTCTTTGAAAATATACACTAAATCGGCTTTGCGAACTAAATGCACAAAACGTACTGATCTCCTGCAGTGAATAATCTGTATATTTCAAAAGATTCTCACTGCTTGATATCTTTTCATTGATGATATATTGTTTAAGTGTCATGCCCATGGCCTGGCTGAACTGTTCTGACAGATAGTTCGGCGTTACACCGATAAATTCAGCAATCTCTCTGACACGGATCGCATCATGGATATGACAGAACACATAATCACGCACCTGCATAACCAAAGGATTGTCATTGCCCTGTCCTTTCAGATCATGCACGGCATTGGCAAATTCAAACTCTGCATCACGCGTGGCCTTCTCGATCTTAACCGGTTCTGTCATGTTATCCTCAATATTACGAATAAAGGAATCCGACATGGAAAAAGCCATTTCCGGATTTAACCCACCTTCGATTGCACAACGGGTTGCATTCGTGATCACGCAGATTGCGAGGTTCTTATATTGTCTTACCGGATCACTTGCAAGAATACCAATATTACCGGAATATGTCTCGTTGATACTTTTCTTGAGAGCTGCAATATCACCTCTGCGGATACTGTCAAGTTCACGCAGTTCCTGTGCATATGGATTATGAGACTGTCCTGATTCCTGACGTTCAAAGACATTCTTTGTAATCTGTTCTCTGACATCAGAAATATCAACAAATATATTTTTTGCCCAAAGTTCACCGACACCGACTTCTTTGCCGGAAATCACATTCCAAAGAATGGATACGATCGTGGCAAATTCATCCTTTTGACAATATGGATATTGTGATGCTTCCTCATCTCCAAAATCATAAATGCGGATTTTTCCAAGTCCTAAGAAATATCCTTCTTCTTGTACCCACATCAAGCAAAAAGCCACTCCGTTTTCTTTGACATAAATACACGGAATTGTCTTTGATATCTCTATAGAAAAGTCTTCTTTTTCAATCAATTTTTTCCCATTATTTTCTTCGAGACATTGTATGATATCTCCCTCTGCACTATAGATACAAATCGGTGCATGTAATACTTTGATCATTTGCGTCGCTATAAATATATTCATCATAATCCCCATTTCCGCGCAATTTTTATCGTTTCTGTGTAACCCCTTCTTCTTATGCTAAGGCTGCTGTAATGATCGCCATAGAATATACTTCTGAAGCATTGCATCCTCTGGACAGATCATTAACCGGTGCATTCAATCCTAAAAGGATCGGTCCATACGCATCAAAGTTACCCATGCGCTGTGCAATCTTATAACCAATATTTCCTGCATTGATATCCGGGAAGATAAACGTATTTGCATGACCTGCTACTTTTGACTCCGGACACTTTGTTCTTGCAACACGAGGTGAAACGGCTGCATCAAATTGTAACTCCCCGTCAATTGGAAGTTCAGGGTATTTTGCTCTTGTTTTCTCTGCTGCATTACGCATCTTGTCAACAGCATCGCCCTTTCCTGAACCATGTGTAGAATAACTTAAGAATGCAATCTGCGGATCAACACCGAAGATTTTTGCACATTCCGCAGCTTCACCGGCAATCTCTACAAGCTCATCTTCGTTTGGTTCAATATTGATCGCACAGTCTGCCATCGCAAGAACCTCATTTTCACCGGTTGCACTTGGTCGAACCAGGATAAAGCATGAAGACACAATATTATTCTCCGGTTTTGTTTTAATCAACTGTAATGCCGGTCTTACGGTATCGGCTGTTGAATATGTAGCACCTCCGAGAAGGGCATCTGCAATGCCCATCTTTACAAGCATGGTTCCAAAATAATTTGCCTGTAATAAAATCTCTCTTGCTCTTTCCGGCGTGATTCCCTTTTTCTTACGAAGCTCACATAAAAGATCCACCATTTCATCCATTCTGTCAAAGTGTTCAGGATCTATAATCTCAGCACCACGGATATTAAAACCGCATTCTTCTGCTGCTATTGCAATTTTTTCTGCATTTCCAATTAATATTGGATGTAAAAAGTTGCTTGCTAAAAGTCTTGATGAAGCCTCCAAAATTCGTGCATCTTCACCTTCTGTGAACACGATCTTTTTTGGATTCTTCTTTAAAATGTTAATCAATTGACCAAAACCAAACACAAAATCATCTCCTATCTTTATTTTATCTTACTCTGCTTTGCCTATTGTGTACCAAATCCTGCATTCTGTCAATAGAAAAAACACACAAAATATCATATGTTTCTAATATTTTTTATCATTCTGTTTTGCACACCTTTTTTCTACCGAATATCCGTTTTTTTCCGCATTTTGATTATCTTTCTTTTACCAGTTTTTTCCTTATGTAATATTCTTCTTTCTGATAACTTTTATACGCTTTTTCATGTAAGATTTCTTTTGATACTTCTTTTTACCTGTCCGCTTTTTATATCTTCTCTCCTGCCTTCTCCTATATCTGTTTTCGGATCTCTTCTTCTACCTGTTTTACTTCCTCATAAAATTCTCTTGCAGATATCAGGCGACACCCTTGTCCTCTGATGATAAGCTGCTCTAATCCATCTGAGGTTGCTACCGTCACATGGTAATCGCGTCCCATTTTATGTGCGAGCTTTTCAATATACTGATCAGCCGTTTCTGCTTCTTTTGTATATACAACATGAATATTATGATAAGGAATCATCTGTCCAACATTTCCTTTTACACGATACGCATCAAACACAAGGATCAATGTACATTTTTTATATCCCTGGTAATTACACATAATATCCATTAGTCTGCCCCGTGCCGCATCAATATTGTCTTTTGCAATTTCGCTTAATTCTTGCCAGGCAAAGACAATATTATAACCATCTACTAACAAATATTGTTCATCGGATTTTTTAGGACGCATTGCACTGCCATGCGAGATCACCCTTTTTTCAATACGTTTTTTCGTTTTCTTAGAATCCTTTCTTTTATTCGCCCCATAAGTCTGCTCAAAGATCCGGTTAATTTCTTCTTCTCCCATGAAATATTCTTCCTGTGGCTTCGGAACCCTCGTCTGCCATTCCGGTTCTTCTGCTTCTTCCTGCACAGATCCGGTCTGTAACGGCAGATGCATCTTTTGTTCTACTTCATACCATGGCACAACAATACCGCTTCCATGGCTGCAAAATACAGAAGCTGATGGATTGGCAATGTCCGCATCGGGATCATACCATGAATTTTCCAGAACTTCTTCTTCATTATGACATGGATAATATCCTTTCAGACTACATATGATCCGGCCGGTTCCTTTTGTATAAGAATGTACTTCCTGCTGGTAGTTACACATTGTCGCTACCGGTGCGATACCAACCAATACTGCCTGCTTATCATCCTGTGTTTCCGTCTTAAAGCTTGCACACATCTTCTCAAGATCCATCATCGCACGGCCTAAATTAGCTGCCGGTATCTCTAAACGAAACGCATAATAAGGTTCCAACAGACAACTTTGTGCTTTCATAAGTCCTTGTCTGACTGCACGATATGTCGCCTGTCTAAAGTCTCCACCTTCTGTATGTTTGATATGCGCCTTTCCTGAAACTAATGTAATTTTGACATCCGTAAGTACTTTGCCTGCAAGCACGCCGATAAACTCTCTTTCCGTCAAATGTGTCAGGATCAGGCGTTGCCAGTTCTTTGCCAAAAGATCTTCACTGCAGTCGGCAAGTACCTGTACGCCACTTCCATGCTCTCCGGGTTCAATTTTCAGGTGTACTTCTGCATAATGACGAAGCGGTTCAAAATGTCCGACTCCCTCCACCGTATCAAGTATGGTTTCTTTATAAACAATCTTTCCTTCCCCAAAATGTACATCTGCTTTAAAACGATCCCTGATCATGCAACGCAGAATTTCTATTTGTACTTCTCCCATGATCTGTGCCTGAATTTCACCGACTTTCTCATTCCAAACGATCTTTAGTTCGGGTTCCTCTTCCTCTAATTGGCGAAGCTGTGGTAAAAACTGATTGACACTGATATCATCCGGCAGGATCATGGCATATGTCAGCACCGGTTCTAACAATGGAAGATTTGCTTCTTTCTCTATTCCGAGGCCTTCTCCTGCATACGTATGGCTAAGTCCTGTCACAGCACAGATCATGCCTGCCTGTACTTCAGGCACGGCTTCATATTGCTCGCCGGAATACACACGGATCTGGTTGACTTTTTCTTCCCATTCCTGTTCTCCCTTATTCGTCAGCTTCTGACGTACTTTTAAGCTTCCTCCTGTGATCTTCATATAGGTCAGACGGTTATTTTGTTCATCTCTTGCAATCTTAAACACTCTTGCTCCAAAAAGATCTCCATACGTTACATCCTTTGTATATTCTTCTAATCCCTTTAAAAAAGAATCGACTCCATCTCCTTTTAATGCAGAGCCAAAAAAGCAGGGATACAACTTCTCACTTGCGATCAGTTCCTTAATCTCTTCCTTTTCAATTGTATTGTTTTCTAAATATTTTTCTAATAATCCATCATCACAAACAGCCACTTCTTCAAAGAACAGCTCATCTTTTTTTGTAAAAGAGACACAATGGCGATCCAGTCTTGTCTGTATTTCTTCCATCAGACTTTCCGGTGTTCTTCGTGCCTGATCCATCTTATTGATAAAAAGAAATGTTGGAATATGATATCTTTTTAAAAGCCGCCATAATGTCAGCGTGTGTCCCTGCACCCCATCAGATCCGTTGATCACAAGGATCGCATAGTCAAGCACTTGCAACGTACGCTCCATTTCAGCAGAAAAGTCTACATGTCCCGGTGTATCAAGCAATGTCACATCCCGGTCACCCAGCAAAAATTCAGCCTGCTTAGAAAAAATCGTAATACCGCGATCCTTCTCCATCTGATCGGTATCGAGATACGCATCTCCATTATCGACACGCCCCATCTTCCTGATCTTTCCACAATGATATAAAATGCTTTCTGAAAGCGTTGTTTTACCTGAATCCACGTGAGCTATCACACCCATGCACAAATGTTTCTTATTCATTTTTATCCTCATTTCCAAATATGTTATCTAAATAATGTTCTATCTGTATTAGTCTTTATTATAAAGACTAATACAGTAAAAGTCCATTTCCCCGCAAAGACTGTTATGAAAAAATTTTCCTCCTTTTTCCACGATACTACAAATAGAATTATCATTGTCTTTTCATAACAGATACGATACAATAATATCTTGATATTTTAATTTTTCAGGACTTTTAGAGGATTGGAGTTTTACAATTTTCAATACAGGGCTTTCAAAAGCGAATGCTTTGAAACATATACTTTTTTTAAATGCAGGTCTTTTTTTAATGAAAACTTTGAAGCTTTTCACTTTTTAGAATGAATTTTGAAAAACTTTAGTCCTTTCAAATATCATATATCATATTTTTACAACAAAATGTACTCTTGGAATCTTATGCATAAAAATCCAGCCGAAAGGATCTTCTTAGAGGACATACCTAGAGTACATAAAAGAGAAATGGAGGAATTTATGGACGGATTCTACTTAGTATTATGGCTTTTTTTCCTGTATTCTTTTGCAGGGTGGTTCTTAGAAACAGGATTTTCGATCCTGTTAAAAAAACGGATGATCAACCGTGGTGTATTAAACGGACCGCTTTGTACAATTTATGGTGTAACTGCTTTGATCATCTCAATCGGTTTTTCCGAATTGCGTAACCAATGGTTCTTTCTCTTCCTGGGATGCGCAACTATTTCTACACTTGTAGAATGGTGTGCCGGACATTTTTTAGAAAAGATCAATCATAAAAAATGGTGGGATTATTCTAATCGGAAATATAATGTAGATGGTTATATCTCTCTGGATTTTTCTATCCTATGGGGAATTCTCGGACTTCTTTGCCTGAAATTTGTCAATCCACTTTTGGTAAGGATCTATCAATGGCTTCCATCCTCTTTTGTACATATTACTTTGCTTGCTTTGACGATTCTTTTACTGATTGATATTCTCGGAACATATGCCGTTGCATTTCCGGCATTACGAAAAATCCGAACAATTGATGATGTCAGCGGAAATCTTCATCATCTCTCACAAAGATTGATCCACTGGATCAGAAAACGAATCCGCAGCCGTATTGAGAAAGCCTATCCTAATATTGCCAAAGACATTCCTGATACAGCTGGAAATTTTGCATCAGGATGCAGTTTTTATAAGATCATCATGCTCTTTTTTATCGGTTCTTTTCTCGGAGATATCATCGAAACGATTTTTTGTCGGCTGACTGCCGGTGTATGGATGAGTCGAAGCAGTGTTGTCTGGGGACCTTTTAGTATCGTCTGGGGTCTTGCACTTGCCTGCAGTACGATCCTTTTATATAACTACCGCAACCGGACAGATGGTCAGCTTTTCTTAATCGGCACAATACTGGGTGGTGTCTATGAATACCTTTGCAGCGTATTTACAGAGCTCTTTTTTGGCAAGATCTTTTGGGATTACAGCCATTTGCCATTTAACCTGGGCGGCCGCATTAATTTGCTGTATTGTTTCTTCTGGGGCTTTGCTGCTGTAATCTGGCTAAAAAAAGTCTATCCTGTCTTATCAGACTTAATCGAAAAAATACCACAAAAAGCCGGAAAGATTTTTTCATGGCTCTTTATGGTATTTATGATATGTAATATTGCCATCTCTTCTCTCGCTTTGTTACGATACAATACTCGTGACAAACAGCCGAAAGCTCAAAATCAGATGGAGCAGTTCTTTGATACGCATTATGATGATGCAAAAATGGCTAAGATCTATCCTAATGCCAAATCGACGAACTAATAACAATCATTTAACAGCAGCCAATTATCGGCAACCAATTATCGGCAACCAATTAACAACAACCCATTAACAACAACCCATTAACAGCAACCAATTATCGGCAACCAATTAACAACAACCCATTAATGACAAATATCAAAGATAACAAAAACAAGGTTTCCATTCCAAGAAACCTTGTTTTTTATTATCTTTTTTTCATTTTAACAGGAAACACACCGGAAAAATATTTTCCTGCCTCTATTCTACTTATTAGCAGTCAAATTGTAACTATTCCGTTTTTTATTTTTATGTTGTTAGCGATTAAATTGTAACTGAACAATACTATATCTTCGAATTACAAATGTAACACGCGTTCTTTGATCTCCTGTGTTCGTCCCTGGTTCCAAAACTGTGTTCCGATATAACCGCAGGTTCTTCTGGCAACATTCATTTTGTCCTGATCCGTGTTACCGCAATTCGGGCATTTCCAGATCAGTTTTCCATGCTCATCGTTCACGATCTCGATCTGACCGCTGTAATCACAGACCTGACAATAGTCACTTTTTGTATTTAATTCAGCATACATGATATTGTCATAGATAAATTGCATCACCTGTAAAACAGCATCAATATTATTTTCCATATTCGGCACTTCTACATAGCTGACCGCACCACCCGGTGATAAGTTTTGGAATTGTGCTTCGAATTTCAGCTTGTCAAATGCATTGATCTCTTCTGTCACATGCACATGGTAACTGTTGGTAATATAATTCTTATCTGTGACACCTTTAATGATGCCAAAACGTTTCTGAAGGCATTTTGCGAATTTATATGTTGTCGATTCCAATGGTGTGCCATACAGGCTGAAATCAATATTTTCTTCTTCTCTCCAACGGCTGCATGCATCATTTAATTTTTCCATGACCTTTAGTGCAAACGGGGTTGCTGACGGATCAGTATGCGATTTTCCTGTCATATAACGTGTACACTCACAAAGTCCTGCATATCCTAAAGAAATAGTAGAATATCCGTTATATAACAGTTTGTCAATAACTTCGCCTTTCTTCAGACGTGCCAATGCACCATACTGCCATAAGATCGGTGCAACATCAGAAGGTGTTCCTTTCAAACGGTTATGACGATACATCAACGCTTTTTTGCAAAGTTCCAATCTCTTGTCTAAGATTTTCCAGAAAACTTCCTCATCTCCATCCGAAGAACATGCGACATCTACCAGATTGATCGTAACCACACCCTGGTTAAAACGTCCATAGAATTTCGGACGGTCTTTTTCATCATGATATACTGTCAGAAAACTGCGGCAGCCCATGCAAGGGTAGCAATTTCCGTCCTTCATTTTTTTCATGATCTTTTCTGAAATGTAATCAGGAACCATTCGTTTTGCCGTACATTTTGCTGCTAATTGTGTCAGATACCAATACTTCGATCCTTCTCTGACATTATCTTCTTCCAATACATAGAGAAGCTTCGGAAATGCCGGTGTGATATAAACACCTTTTTCATTTTTCACGCCTTGCATTCTCTGACGCAGGATCTCTTCCATGATCAAAGCAAGATCTTCTCTAAGTCTTCCTTCCGGTGCCTCGTCAAGATACATGAATACACTGACGAAAGGTGCCTGCCCATTCGTTGTCATCAATGTAATGACCTGATACTGGATCATCTGTACACCACGTTTGATCTCATCTCTTACGCGGATCTCAGCAATTTCATCCACCTGTTTACTATTATAGGACAAACCGGCTTCTTTTAATTCATTTTCAACCTGTTTTTTGTATTTCTGACGACTGATATCCACAAATGGAGCAAGATGCGTCAGACTGATGCTCTGTCCGCCATATTGCGAGCTGGCGATCTGTGCAATGCTTTGTGTTGCAATGTTGCATGCAGTCGAAAAGCTCTTAGGCTTTTCTATCATCGTTTCACTGATCACAGTTCCGTTTTGCAGCATATCCTCAAGATTGACCAGGCAGCAATTGTGCATATGCTGTGCGAAATAATCAGAATCGTGAAAATGAATAATTCCCTGCTCATGTGCACGTACAATCTCACTTGGCAGCAAAAAACGTTTTGTAATATCTTTGCTGACTTCCCCAGCCATATAATCTCTTTGCACACTGTTGACCGTAGGATTTTTGTTCGAATTTTCCTGCTTTACCATTTCATTGTTACATTCAAGCAGGCTTAATATCTGCTTATCCGTAGAATTTGCCTTACGAAGCAATGCACGATTGTAACGATATGTGATATATTTTCTTGCTACAGCAAATGCTCTTCGATCCATGATCTGTTCCTCCACCAAATCCTGGATTTCTTCCACACTTAAAGCCCGGTTCATATCCAGACAGATATTCTCTACATCAGCCGTGATCGATTCGATCTGCTCTTTCGATAATCGCTCCTTTGTCGGCACTTCATAATTTGCTTTCGTAACGGCTGCTGTGATCTTTCTGGCATCAAACGTATCCTCAGAACCACTGCGCTTAATAATTTTCATCCTCATACCAGCTTTCTTTTTCTAGATTTATTCTGTGTGAACGCTTTACATAATACCATATCTTGTGTTCGTTTTCAATAGCATACATAAATATAGTATTTTTTCATGTATTTCCTACTTTTTATTTTCTTTTGTTTCTTCATTTGCCCTAATCTCATTCCATTTTTCACGGATCGGTTCTGTTTTCTTTTTAAAATGAATCATAAGATCTTTGACAGAAACTGCTTTCTGTCCCTTTGGATAAAATTTCATTGTCGGAAACGCATCAAGAATACGTCTGCTGCCAACAAAAGGATTCTTATCATTCAAACGATTCCTCTTTTCCCAAAAAATCCGGAATCGTTCCTCAAAAGCTGCAAGCTTTACACTATTTTCTTTCGGATCTCTCTTTAATACCTTTAATTTACTATATAACTGTTCATTTTTCTGCTCAAAAGCAGCAAGAGACATTTTCTCGGAAAATTCTTTTCTCGTTTCTAACAGAAAATCTTTCACGGACTGCAATTGCACATCTTCAAGCAATTCCTCGATCTCCTTCTTAAAACCAAAAAGCGTTTCGAGCTGCTGACGGAAGTTGATCGTCCGGATCACGGTAACTACCGTATCGGCAGCCATGAGCACTAAGATACCGGATACGATGTAAATACCAACCTCTTTCGGCACCATCTCTATCAGCATCGTAGCGAACGGCTGTAAGAAATCAAACATGATCAGTGATAAAATTCCCCAAAACATTGAAGGGATCAATGCAATTCGTCCATTCAGATTATAGGGATCTTTGGTATAGTCCCACCATCGTGTATGAAAACAAACCTCTAACAACCATGATGTCATATATTCCAAAAACGTTGCCACAAGCATTCCCATGATATATAACAGACTCGGAATCTTTGCAAACGGACGAAGTAAGATGTAAACGATCACAGCTCCAAATCCATACAGCGGAAGATACGGACCGATCAGAAAGCCACGGTTGACTACCTTCTTCGTCCGAACAGATACAAACGTACTTTCATAAATCCAGCCTGCCACACAAAAAATAATAAAATCAAATGCCACAAAATAAAGCGGCAGTCCCAACACTGTAATATGATCTAAAAACATATACCCTCTCTACTTTCTATACTTTTATTGTTCCATATAGTCACGATAAATACCATTCTTTCAAAATCCGATCTGTCGTTTTTAGCTGTTACCCTTCTATCTCTTCTTTGAATTCAAACTTCCAAAATAGCGTCTTTACTGACTTTTTCATTTATGTTATTCCGTTTCTTCTCTTGATTCCAAATCCTTTGATAACATTTCAAGATAATGAATATAGATCTGGTTGGTAAATCGGATGCGGTACGACTGATCTAACTCTTCTCTTCGAAAACTCTTTCTTCCACCATTCTTGGCTCTTTCCCAGAAAAACAAAACATCTTTAAAAGGAACATAATAATAAATATCTGCGTCTGAAAAATAAATGATCAAAAAAGAAATTCCCTGCTGCTGCTCATACTCTTTCATAAAATTCATCTGATGCTCATGAATATTATGGATCGGAAATACATCGGTCTTACATTCTTTTGCATCAAAGCAGATTGGAATGCCCTGTACATTTCCAACATAATCAACGGTACTTTTCTGCTCAAAATACGCTAATGTGATATGATGTTTTTCTTTGTCAATCTCCATTGGTTTGATCGGTGTTGGAATCTTTTGTACCAAAGCCAGCTTTTCCATGCGATATTTTTCATTTGTTATATTCAATGCTTCCTCCAAAACCGATCCTCTAAGACCCCTTGAGTTCCATGATGGCATCTCTAATTCCTCACTTTCATGCCCATTTTTTTAAGGATCGTCTGAAACTGCTCCGGTAATGGCGCCGTCCATTCTTTGCCATGCAAACGATCCGGCAAATAAGCTGCATCGCCTAAACATAACTTCCATGCGTGCAAAAGCTGGTATTGCAATCCAAATTCCTTTTGATAAAAAGAAGCATCTTTTCTGTTTCCGTATTTATGATCACCGATCAAAGGATGACCAATGCTTTGCAAATGTGCACGGATCTGATGGGATTTACCGGTGATCAGATCAACTTTTAACAAGGTATATTCTTCCTTTTGGTATCTTCCATATTCCAATGGCTCATAGGCTGTCAGAATCCGAACACTGCCTTCTTTCTTTGCTTTTTGTATCGTTACTTTATTGCTTTTTTCTTCTTTCTGCAAATAACCATCAATTGTTTCTTTTTGTGCAATACATCCCTTTACAATACAAAGATAATATTTATGTAATTCTCTTTCCTTAAAAAGCCGGTTCAGATATTGCAAGCTTTCTACTGTTTTTCCTGCAACGATCAACCCGGTTGTGTTGCGGTCCAGACGGTTACATATGCCCGGTCGAAATACAGAATCCTGCTGCTGTTGCCGTGTCATAAGATAATCTGTAATGTATTCTACTAAAGAACGGTCTTCTTTCTTTGCTTTTTGTGATAACATCCCTGACGCTTTATTGACCACTAAAACTTCATCGTCCTCATAGACAATAGCTAACGACTGCTCCTTTTTATTTACAGCTGTCTTGTTTGCATCTGTTTTATTTATCGCCGGTGCATTTACTGGCTGCTCTATTCCGCGAAATTTATCAATTGTTTCATCTGACAAAAAAAGCTTGATCTCATCACCTTCCTGTACTTTTTCCATTCCGGCTGCTTTTTTTCCGTTCAGCGTGATATTCTTCTTACGAAGCATTTTATAAAAGAAGCTTTTTGCCGCTTTAGACATATATTTTGCAAGATAACGATCCAGACGTTGTCCGGCTTCCTGCTTACTGACTACAATTACTCTCATATCATCCTCATTCCTATATCAACCAGAAAAACTCTCTGTCTTTGCATCCTTAGACGATCAGTGAAAGCAGATACGAATTGACTTTGTCTTCTTCATCCGGGTCCACCTCAACCGGCTGTACTTTACTTAATTCTCCCAAAAATGTTTTTTCACTATCGACTACTTTTACTTTATAGTTTCTTCCCCAGTTATGCACACCTTCTGTCAGATATTTCCGAACATAGTTAAGCTCCTGTTTTCCCTGTCCTAACAGACAGATAACCTGCCCGTTGCCAACTGCCGCAAGATCTAAATGCATGATCTTTTCCGGCGATGTGATCACAAGATCGGAATATAATTTCATCTCTTCACCGATCATATCTTTTGCTTTCTGATAACGTTCTTTTTGGGTCGTCTTAAACGGGAACAATACAATAAATGCAACTAATTGTTTGGCAGCCGGAAGAACGGCTAAAACGGCAATGATCGTAAAAAGGTTACGATTTGACATTTTGTTTAAGAACAAGCCAACCAAAAAGATGGCAACACCGATCAACGCAATAATGATCGTTCCAAGCAATGTTTTCTTTTTCCTTGCTGCTATATATCCATATTCGCCTCTTTTTTTATTCATGTTATTTTTTCCTTTCCTCTTTTTTCTTGTTTAGGTTTAATTTCCTCCTGAAAGATCTGTCTGAAACAGATCTTTTTGTTTTTCTTGTTTTTCCTATTGTCCGGCTATTGGTAACGCCATCCCGGATAATATTTATTTTTCAATAATGTGGTACCGCTGCCCTGGCACCAGCCCAAGCCAAATCCATCAACACAGACCAATACATTGCCTCGATACGCCATATCTGTCTGTATGCTTTCTCCTTTCAGGTAACGGATCACCTGTGGATCGGCTGCCTGAAAATTGATCACCTGATCAAAATCCTCATCCCTCAAACACAACGCCAGCTGATGGGATAATGCTGTTTTTTGCTTTATTTCACAGACTGCTACACCTTTATGCACAATCCGCAGCTTAGAAAGCGATTCGATCCACAAAGGCTCAAAAGAAATCTGATTATTGTGTGAAACATATCTTCCTTCTTCAAACGGAAGATGAGATAAAAACTCTTTTGTCTGCATATCTGCTTTTTGCACTGTCTGCCCTTGTGATGCTTTTTCGAATTTCTCCCTTCCTGATTTTCCTTTTTTCTTATCAGACTTGTTACGCTGATATTCTTTTTTCTTAGAAAAACTGCCTTTTTGTGATCTGTCCTCTATTGTGATCGTAAGATCTTCTATCGAATCTTCCAATTGCTTTTTATGCTCTTTTGTCAGACTTTCCCTGCTGCGCTGCGTTTCTTCTGCATCTACCACAGAATCTCCCTTTTGCAAAAGGACAGCAAAATGTCCTTCTCCTTTTGCTTTATGCGGAAAGATCCTGACACAATGCTTTAATTCCTCTCTTGCTGCGATACCCTCCGGTCTTCCCGGCAAAAAGCCTTCTTTTCGTTCCACCGGGCACACTTTCATATCCTGATATATGTCTAAGAACCATTCGATCACAGCCTCGTCTTCCTGCAAAGAAAATGTACAAGTAGAATATACCATTTTTCCACCGGGTTTTAACATCTGGTATGCCTGTGTCAAAATTTCTTTTTGTATCTTAGCATAGTATGCCGGTCCTTTCTCTTCCCAATCATGAACCATACGCGGCTCTCTTCGAAACATCCCCTCTCCGGAACATGGTGCATCGATCAACACTTTATCAAAAAAGTTTGTAAAAACAGAAGCAAGCTTCTCCGGTGTTTCTGCTGTCACAAGACAATTTTGAATACCTGCGATCTGCAGGTTTTTGGCTAATGCCATAGTTCTTGATACACTGATATCATTTGCTACCAGCAGTCCATGTCCCTGTAACTTTGCACCAAGCTCCGTTGCTTTTCCCCCCGGTGCCGCGCAAAGATCTAACACTTTATCTCCGGGTGTTACCGGAAGCAGACTTGCCGGGATCATCGCACTCGGTTCCTGAATATAATATAAACCGGCATAATAATAAGGATGTCTGGATGGTATCGGACTCTCCTGTTGACCTGATTCATTCTGTCCATTTCCCATTGCATCTTCAATATAAAATCCATTTTCCACCCATGGGATCGGACTTGTCCGAAAAGGATTGATCTTTTCCCATTGCTGTAACGATATTTTCCTGGTATTGATGCGTATCGCCTGATATGTTTTTTCTGACAGACTATCTATATAGTCTGTATATTCTTCTTGCAATAGTTCTTTCATATTTTCACAATATTTTTCAGGCAAATTTACCATAATGATCCTCTTTTTCTTCCCAGATTATAAATTTCATTTTTTCGTACTATGTACCTATTCTTTCTGTACCGAAACATCCGGTTTCCTGCAATGTACTTCTTCTTTTTTACCGAAATATCCGGTTTTCTGCAATGTACTTCTTCTTTTTTTACCAAATATCCGGTTTCAAACTTCTAATCATATTTCTATTCTGTCTGTTCGCAAATTTCCGATCACCGCTGTACACTTTGTACACGATAGGTCTCTGCAATAATATCTAACTGCTTATTAAAACGGATCAACAAATTCATATCATCTTTCAAATAAATCTTAAAAAATTCATTCTGAATCTTTGTGACTTCACGTTCATTTGCTACATAATACAGATTTTCGATATTGTTTAAAATATCAGAGATGATCGTTGCTTTCTGACGGTTAGAATTTTGTGCATCCATGATCTCATCACGCACAGAAGCCATTTCATTATCCAGCATATCTACGGCATCTGCCGCACGCAGCAGTCTTTCTCTTAATTCATCCGGCATATGTTCTTTGTATTTGTATTGTAAAGAATGCTCGATTGTAGACCAGAAGTTCATTGCCAATGTACGGATCTGAATCTCAACGGCAAGTTTTTTCGGTCCTTTTACCGTCTGTACGGTATAATAAACAATCATATGATAACTGCGATACCCGCTTGGCTTGCTTTGTGTAATATAATCCTTTTCTAATTTTACTTCCATATCTGCACGATTACGAATAATATCCACAACAGTATCAATATCTTCTACAAATTGGCAAATAATACGAATCCCGGCAATATCTTCAATCTTTTCCTCTAATTCTTCCAGATTCACACCTTTTCTCTTTGCTTTTTCTAAAATACTCGACACCCTTTTCACACGACCACTGACCATTTCGATTGGTGAATACATCCTGCTATCCTGATATTGCTGCTTGATGTGCGTAAATTTCACAACCAGTTCATCCACTGCCAGACGATATGGTGCTAAAATTTTTCTCCAAAGCTGTGTTTCCATTTCAACCCTCCATTTTCCCTAAAACTTTTTCCTTCTTATTTTAGTTTCAATAATACATCATATGGGTTCAGACTGCACTCTTCCCCCTTTTTATCCCGATAAATACCAAAATGCAAATGAACTGCAAATTTGCCATGCGTACCTTCTTTTCCATAGCCGGTATCTCCCATCGTGCCAAGCAGCGTGCCTGCTTTGACTTTTTTTCCTTTTTTTATACCGGGTGTATAGTTTTTCATATGTGCGTAGTAGTAATAAAAGCCACTTTTACTGCGAATACCCAGACGATAACCTCCAAGCCGCAGCCAGCCGATCTGTTCGATCACACCATCTGTTGCCGACTGGATCTGAAAATATCCACTCCGGTCATTACTTGCCATAATATCAATTCCCTCATGAGATCTTTTACCGCCATACGACCTGACACCGCCATATCCATTATCAAAATCATACTGTTCTTTCTTCTTTGGATCTTTTCTGACCGGAAAACACTTCATTTCTTTGTCAATGGCACTTATCTGTGCTAACGAACAATCCATTGCCATATGATGAAAGTTTTCTTTGATGCAATAGATCTGCTGATACCAGTAAACAAGAAAAATAATACTACACAGGCATCCTAGCCAAAAGCAAATTCCTTTAACCGATAAATATCTTTTATTCTTCTGGCTTTGATTATGGTATACGACTTTCTTTATTACTTTTTTTATAAATTCTTTTGTCAGATCTGCCTTTTTTTCCTTCTTTTTGATCATATGATAAAAATTGTCACTTTCTTTTTTATCAAGATATGCTTCATAAAAAAGACACATGACAATCAGAAAAGCAAATCTGTAAATATATCATCACAAACCCATTACATATTTCTGGATTTGTCAGCACAAGCTTTCATACATTCCATCACGCTGCCGCGGAAACCAGTCTGCTCTAAGACACGTACTGCCTCAATCGTTGTACCTGCCGGTGAACAAACCATATCTTTTAATTCTCCCGGATGTTTTCCGGTCTCTAAGACCATCTTTGCACTACCCAGAACAGACTGTGCCGCAAACCGATATGCCTGTGCTCTTGGCATTCCTTCGGCAACCGCTGCATCTGCCATTGCTTCAATAAACATAAAAACATATGCCGGCGAACTTCCGCTGACGGCAATCACAGCATCCATCATGCTCTCTTTGATCACTTCTGCTTTTCCAAAGCTTTCTAACACTTCACAAACCTGCGTAAGTTCTTTGTCTGTAACCTGTTCATTAGGGCAGACAGCCGTAATACCTTCTCCGACCAATGCCGGTGTATTGGGCATCGTACGAACAATCTTCGTATCTTTTCCAAGCTGTTCTTCCAGCCATGCCATTGTCTTACCTGCCGCAATTGACACAATGATCCTGTCTTTTGTTAATTTATCTTTAATCTCCCGAAGCACCTGTTCACAATATACCGGTTTTACAGCAAGAAAGATCATATCAGCTTTTGCTATTTCCTGATTGTCAAGCGTTGTTTGCACGCCAAATTTGTCTTTTACGGCATCCAAAGTCTTTTGTGTTGCCGCAGATGCTATAATCTCATCTTTTGAAACGAGCTTTGCTTTTAAGATACCACCTATCATTGCCTGTGCCATATTTCCTGCTCCAATAAAACCAAAACGCATATTGTTCCTCCTTATGTTGCATGTTTTTTTATGTCTCTCTTTATTTTAACACGTTTCTATATACATTGCGATACTATTTTCCTTAACACTTCCTATTCTTTTTGCTAAACTTCCCACTTTTGAAATGTCATGGATGTAAACAATGCCTTTTGAAAACTGTCAATCTTAGCAAGTTCTACATGATGGATTTCTTTTGCTTTTTGTTCCCATTCTTTTGCAATTTCGGTATTCAAAAGCAATTGGACCGCTCCTGTTCCTGCAGCATTTTTTACAAAATGAAGTTTTTCTTTCTCAACGTCCGGAAAAAGCCCGATCTCTAATGCATTAGAAACTTTCATACAACTGCCAAGCACACCTGTGATGACAATTTCATCCACCTGTGTAAGGGACAGATTACAAGTTTGTAAAAGGGTTCTAACCCCTGCCTGAATCGCTCCCTTCGCAAGCTGCAGATTACGGATGTCTGATTGCGAAAGGTAGATTTCTTTTTGACCCTGTCTTGTCAGAATAAAAATATTTTCCTGATTCTTTATTACAAGTTGTTTTGCTATCTGCTCTGATATTCCTTCTGCAAGAGCCTCCTCTTTTGAAATCAGATATCCGTCTTCTCTTAACACTTTACTTTTTCGTAATTGTGCCAGAAGATCCACCAAACCGGTTCCACATATTCCTTTCGGGTGATCAGACTCTAACACTTCTAAGATCATATTCCCATTTTGAACAGCGATACGTACTCCATTAATGGCACCTGCTTTTGCTGTCATTCCACAATCTACTCCTTTTCCTTCAAAAGCCGGCCCTGCCGCTGTCGAACATACGGAAAGTTTTCCCTGATCATTCAAAATAATCTCTGCATTGGTTCCAAGATCGATTGCTAACTGCCTTTTCTTTTTTTCTTTTCCCAAGGCCAGCGCTCCGATCACTGCCAGTGCATCCCCGCCAACATGTGCCTGGATATTAGATAAAACAAGAATCGAGGCATTCGAAAAAAGGTTCATTCCGACCTCTTTGCCCTTGCATTGATAATTTCCCGCATAATCACCTACAAAAGGTGCACCTGCCAGTCCTTTTACATCTCTTCCAAGAAAAAGATGACTCATCGTTGTATTTCCAACGACTGTAAATATAATATTCTGTTCATTTTTTCTTCCTGCTTTCCGCAAAATATTTTCCGCCATAGATTCTATTTGCTGTACAACCATTTGTTGCAATTCTTTTTCTTTTCCCCGGATAGCATGCATGATCCGCATCATAACATCGGATCCTAATTGTGTCTGCACATTTACCTGCGAACATTCGCCCAAAGAACTTCCATCACAAAGTAAGATCCCTGTCATCGCAATCGTCGTGGTACCAAGATCCACTGCAAAGCCAATCCCATCTCTTCCGGGATTTTTAATGGCAATGGGCTCATTCATTTTCTTTGATTCTTTTTTTACATTTCGAATTACAATCATATCTTTCTATTCCATTCTTTTTACACTTCTACTATACACGCATTTTCCTATTTCATAAAAAAGCGCAAAGCCAGCGCTTTGCTCCCCAAGAATTGCTATTGCAATTCTTGTTGATATTCCGCTACTGTACGAGCATTTTCCTATTTCATAAAAAAGCTGTCGCACTATAAAATAGTGCGACAGCCCATTTTGCTCTGTTATAGACATTGTGATTTATTTCGCATAGTCTGTTGCTCTGGATTCACGAATGACATTTACTTTGATCTGTCCCGGATATTTCAATTCGTCTTCAATCTGCTTTGAAATATCACGAGCTAAAAGTACCATTTCATCATCTGATACTTTTTCAGGAATAACCATAACTCGTAATTCACGGCCTGCCTGTATTGCAAATGACTTATCGACACCTTTAAAGCTATTTGAAATATTTTCTAACTGTTTCAATCTGTTTGTGTATGTTTCTAACGTCTCTCTACGAGCACCCGGACGTGCCGCAGAAATCGTATCTGCTGCCTGAACAATACAGGCGATAAGGCTCTCAGGTTCCACATCACCATGATGTGCTTCTACAGCATTGATAACAATACCTGATTCCTTATATTTACGACAAAGATCTGCACCGATCTGTACATGAGTACCTTCCATGTCCTGATCAACAGATTTGCCAATATCATGCAATAAACCAGCACGTTTTGCTGTTCGTACATCCACACCAATCTCTCCTGCAAGAAGACCAGACAGATGTGCTACTTCAATAGAATGTTTTAAAGCATTCTGACCATAGCTGGTTCTAAATTTCATTCTTCCTAACAAACGAATAAGTTCCGGATGTATTCCGTGAACACCAACCTCAAGCGTTGCTGCTTCACCTTCTTCACGAATCATAGAGTCAACTTCTTTTCTGGCTTTCTCAACCATCTCTTCAATTCTGGCCGGATGAATTCTTCCATCAACTATAAGTTTCTCAAGAGCAATTCGTGCAACTTCTCTTCTCACTCCATCAAATCCCGATAAAACAACTGCTTCCGGAGTATCATCAATAATCAGATTTACACCGGTCATTGTTTCAAGAGTACGAATATTTCGACCCTCACGACCGATAATTCTACCCTTCATTTCATCATTAGGCAGCTGAACCACAGTGATTGTGTTTTCTGCAACCTGATCTGCTGCACAACGCTGAATTGCTGTAACAACATAATCTTTTGCCTTTTTATCAGCTTCCTCTTTTGCTTTTCTTTCGAGTTCTTTTACAAGAACCGCAGTTTCATGCTTAACATCTTCTTCAACAGATTTTAACAGATATTCCTTAGCCTGCTCTGTAGTTAGTCCGGAAATTTTTTCAAGCTCTTTTAAATGACTGTTCTTAATCTCTGCCAATTCTTTTTTCTGCTTATCTAAATCGGCATCCTTTTCATTTAATTTTGCTTCTTTCTTTTCTAATACATCAGCTTTCTTATCCAGAGCTTCCTCTTTCGACAATACACGTTTCTCATACCGCTGAATCTCTGCTCTTCTTTCTTTGGATTCACGTTCAATCTCATTTTTGTTCTTAAGCGCTTCTTCCTTAGCTTCCAGCAAAGCTTCGCGTTTTTTTGTCTCTGCTGTCTTCAAAGCCTCATCAATAATTACCCTGGCTTTTTCTTCTGCATTACCAACTTTTGCTTCTTCTTCTCTTTTATACTTCTGAACAGAAACATTGCCGGCAGCCAATGCAGTAACAACAGCTACAACAAGTATGATCACAATGGCTACGATTACATATACCGCCATTGACATCGAATAGGAGCACCTCCTTATTTTTTTCATTGCATTATAAACACAACACTATAATTTTATACTTTATACACAAATATGTCAAGAAAGTAATCCACAGAATCTCCCCGAAATATACAACAAATTGTCGGATATCCTTATGTATTTCCATTGCGATAAGATTCCAGTTCCCGAAATATGGAATCTGTTCGAAATCCTTTCCGGTATAATCGTGCGATATATTTTTGTTTCTCCTGATAAGACATCTGGTCAAAAAAATCCCGCTGTCCTTTTGTAAGCTTTCGAATTTCTTTTCGAAGTGCCATAGAATCATCCCAATCAATATTTTCCAATGCTTCTTCAATCAACAAATCGTCTACATGTCTCTTTTGCAAATCCTGGCGGATCCGCTGAATACTACGGCTATCTTTATAGATTTCCGCGAAACGCATAGCATATCTGCGGTCATCAATATAGTGAAAGCTCTCTACATAAGCGATCGCATCTTCTATCACTTCTTCTTCAAATCCATGCTGCTGTAACTTGTCACGTAATTCCCATTCTGTTCTGTCATTGTGCAATAGAATTGCCATCGCCTTTTTTCTTCCCAGGTTAAATTTTTCTTCCATTTGCATCCTCATTCTGGTCATTTCAGAAAAGCTGCCGATATTTTCATATCAACAGCCCTTTCAATTTTATCCATTTTAGTATTCTTATTATTTTTCAGCGACGTTTTTTGATGTCTTAGAAACAGTACCATCTTCCTTTGCTGTCTGCTCTGCATCCTTTACATCTTCCGATGCTTCGTTGGCATCTTTATTAAAGAACTTATCTCGTACCTTTTGCTCTACTTCTGCTAAAATATCAGGATGTTCGATCAGATAGGTCTTTGCATTCTCACGTCCCTGACCAATCTTATTGCCTTCATATGCATACCATGCACCGCTCTTTACAACAATACCTTCTTCTGCTGCCAAATCCAGAATCTCACCTTCACGCGAAATTCCCTCTCCATAAATAATATCAACTTCTGCTGTACGGAATGGAGGTGCAACTTTATTCTTCACAACTTTGATCTTGGTACGGTTACCGATTGGTTCTCCATCTTTTTTGATCTGCTCTCCACGTCTGACTTCGAGTCTGACAGAGGAGTAATATTTTAAAGCTCGACCACCTGTCGTCGTCTCCGGATTACCAAACATCACACCGACTTTTTCACGTAACTGGTTAATAAATACAACGCTGCAGCTTGTCTTGCCGATCACACCTGTTAATTTACGCAATGCCTGTGACATCAGTCTTGCCTGTAAACCAACATGACTGTCTCCCATATCACCCTCGATCTCAGCTTTCGGAACCAAAGCAGCAACCGAATCGACAATAACAATGTCAATCGCTGTAGAACGCACCATTGTCTCAGCAATCTCTAATGCCTGTTCGCCGGTATCCGGCTGTGAAATATAAAGATTATCAATATCTACACCTATCTTCTTGGCATATACAGGATCTAACGCATGCTCTGCATCAATAAAACCGGCAATTCCACCTTGCTTTTGCACTTCGGCTACCATATGTAATGCTACCGTTGTCTTACCACCGGATTCCGGTCCGTAAATCTCAATGATTCGTCCCTTCGGAATACCGCCTACTCCCAATGCCAGATCCAACCCCAGTGAACCGGATGGTACAGTTTCTACATTCAAATGAGCAGTATCGCCCAGTTTCATAACAGATCCTTTTCCATACTGCTTTTCAATCTGTGCCATTGCTGCCGCTAATGCTTTTTGTTTATTCTCATCAATCGTAACTTCTTTTGCCATGTCATTTTCCTTTCTTGTCTGTTCTGTATCACGACTCTCCCCTTCATTTCACGAACAGATGTTCTTTTGGTATCATAATCCATTTTCTGAATTCTGTCAACTACTTTTCTACCGGCATTTGTATCTGCTTATAAAAAACTTTTCCAGCAGATACAAAAAAACTTATTTCTGCAATCTTTTCACAATGCTGTCTATGGCTGTCATTCATTCCGACAACATCGTTTAATGGAAACCTATCATAATTTTCCTTTCTCTGTCAATGGAAATAATCCACAAAGAAGATCAGTTCGTTTTGTCCATATTGATCGTCCTGTATTTTTGTGTATACTCTGTCACATATTGTTGTGTGATCAAATGATATTTTTTCAATTCACGAAGTGTCTGCACAAACTCTTCTCCACTGATCGGAGCTGTCAACAATGCATCTAATGTGATCTCTACTTTTTCTTTATATCCCTCCAGGTTGATAATTCCGTTTTTACACAAAATACTATTGCGGTATACTTCTTTAAAATATTCATTAAAATATGTTGAAGATGTTACTTTATCATCTACTAAAAATGCAACATCCGGAAGAAGAACACTTTGCAGATTAGCAACAGAGGTATTTGTCAGATAAATCCCCGGATCAATCCGAAATGTATTTTTCGTAAATTCCAGATTGCCCTGGTTATTTTTTTCTCTATATGCCGGAAGAAACGGCCGAAACATTTTACCGATAAAGGAATTATATTTATAAAAAGCATAGTCCTTCTGCGGATCTGCAGGAACATTCTTTACCAGCAGAATTCCTTTGATATCCATTAAAGGCACTTCAAACTCTTCGACCTGTGCAGACATGATCATAAAATGCAACATTGTATCGGTTCGCCATACAACAGCCGGTGATTGTTCAATCTGCTTTTCCGGATAAGAATCCACCATAACTTTTACATGAATCTGATTCACTTTATGCTTTTTCATGTTTTTTTTCATTGTTTTGGCATCAACAGAATGTAAAAATTTTGTCTTTTCCTGTTCTTTTTTATAACGATTGCTCTTTTGTCTGCCTATCTCCTGTTCTTTTTTCAAACGATCATTTCGCTCCTTTGAACCATTTTCCTGTTCTTTGGATGAATCCGAACTCTGCCCCTTTGATCCGTCTGCCGGTTCTTTTACTTTTGGTTTCGAAGTTTTCTTCTTATGTGGTTTTTCAAGATCTTTTAATGATACAGACTGTGATGTAACCAGGCCTACAAAACCAAAGCCGGCTGCACCCGCTCCCAATGCAGGCATTCCAAGTGCAAGTGCTGCCGCAAGCAGGATTAGGGCTGCTGTTCCCAGCGCGATCACCGACCACAAAAAAAGTTTTGTTCTGAAATTTCCATGCACCAGGCTGTTTGCTATCTTTTGCAGCATTTAACGCAGTCTCCCTCCTTCATAATGTTCTAAAGCATCCAGACAATGCAGTATGGAATCATATTGTTCTTCTGCTGTTCCATCCTCTAATACAATGTCTAATGCAACCGCTATATTCATAAGCAGATTTTTTGTCAGATATTTTTTTAAGCCTTTAAAGATTTCTCTTTTCTGATGAAAGCTTTCTGCATCCAGAAGCTGCATCATCCCCATTGTTCCAATCTCTTTAGCACTCATTTTATCCTCAAGGAATTTTTCCGCCCTTCCTTCCAGAAAGATGTCATGAAGTTCTTCCTTTGAAAATTCTTTCAAACTATTCGCCGGCTGTTTTATATCTTCTGTATGCAAAGATTTTTCTGTAGGTTCCTTCTTTTGCAATTTATTTGTCAAAACACTGGCTGCCTGCTCATTTTTATACCCATCTTCCTGCAATGAACATTCTATCTGTCTCTTTTGTATATCGGATTGTAATCCCTCCGGCATAATTCGTTCAAAACGATACTTCTGTGAGGCATTTGGATATTTTCCCGTATCAACCGGTGCCATAAAATTTTCATAATTTCTGACCCAGCATTCATATGGCGGATACATTCCCTGGTAAACTACAATTTTGTCTAATGTTTCACTATCTTTTGCAATCTCTCTTATCTGATATACATTTCCTTTAAAATGTCTGTAAAATTCTCCTATCTGTAATTCTCTTTCCATATATACCACTCTTTTCTGTCAAAATAAAGCAAGGTGTCAAAAAATACATTATCTTCCGGCTGTTCCTTTTGCTTTAGATATAAAACATACTAACAACAATCACATCCGCCAATCTTAGCAACGTACTTTTGACACCTCGAAATCATTAGTGAAGTTTTTTCATTCCTTCTGATTTTAAGTTTTTAATCTTTTCTACCAGTTTTTCTGATACAGAACCAATCTTCTTTGTCGAAATCTTACACTGCTGCATAACCTTTCCAAGATTGTCCATATTTTTCTTTGTAACACGTCCGCTCTCTGCATTTTCCTGAGCAAATTGTGCAAGGTTTTCAACACCTTCTGCGATCACATTCTTATGCTCATCAAGATCAGATACCTCCCGATCTATCTCATCGATTGCAGAACCGACTCTCTTGATCTCAGAATTTAATGTACCGAAAACAGACTCTGTATCTTTAATCTTCTCATCCTGCTTTTCAAAAGCTTCGGATACTTTCTTGGTAATCTCTACACTTGTATTTGAATTTGCAATCAGACCGTTAACGATCTCGCTGATATGTTCTGTTGATTCTCTGGACTGGTCAGCCAGCTCACGAATCTGTTCTGCTACAACAGCAAAACCTTTTCCATTCTCACCTGCTCTGGCTGCTTCAATACTTGCATTCAGTGCAAGAAGATTTGTCTGATTGGAAATGCCGGCAATAATACCTGTCACCTTCTGGATCTCCTGTGCTGACTCGTTGGTACGTGTTGTCTGTGTGCCAACTTCTTCCATTGCATGTCCGCTTTCTTCACTGATATCTACAAGTTCTTTCATGATCTCGGATGCATCATGATTGCAATCTAATACCGTATCTACACTTTGCTTTAATGATTCCACATTATTTAAGATATGATCCACACCCTCACTGATCTGCTCTGTCATCTTCTTGATATCACTTACTTTGTCTGCCTGGATCGATGTATTATCTGTGATTATTTCTACTGCACTATTGGTACTATCCGCTACTTCATTCATGTTTTCAAACATCTGTGCAAATTCACCGGAAACTTCCTCTAATTCTGAAGTTGCGATGCGGATCGCACTGATCGTTTCCGCAAATGTTTCAACATTGGACTGAATTTCTCTTGCTACTTTGCCAATCTCATCATCTCTTGAAGATAATTTTTCCATCTTTTTAGCAACCACCGAGTTTTTTCGGATTGTTTCTCCGGTGATGGCAGCCTGAAACGGAAGCAGTAAAACTTTAAAAATGTTGTATATAATAAAAAATGCGATTGCCGCAACAATTGCATTTAATACAAATGCAATTGCCGTCTTGATCACTCCATACTGAAGCAACTCATAAATGATTCCCTGTATGATCAGAAACGGAAGCACAACCGCTAAAATCCCACCAATCAGTTTCCCTTTGACATTATTATGTTTTTCCATAATTCTCCTCTTTTCTACGCATTTTGTGAGTTTTGACAGTGCCAATGCGTAATGCTCTGTCTTTTGTGAATTATGCTTCTAATTGTTCTAATACTTTCATCAGAATTGCACATTCAATACGCTTTCTCTGAATCTTGCAAGACAGCTCATATGCTTTATGGATATCACCATTGAATACAAAGTTATTCGCATTGCATCCACCGCTGCAATAAAATCTTGCCCAGCATTCCTGACAGGCAGGCTTCGAATAAACATGACATCCTGCAAATTCCTTTTTGATATCATTGTTAAAGGTACCTTCTTCGATATTCCCCATTTTATATTCATCATGACCTACAAACTGATGACATGGATAAATATCTCCATCCGGTGTGATCGATACATATTCATTACCGCTTCCGCAGCCACGAAGTCTTTTGATCACGCATGGTCCCTGATCCAGATCGATCATGAAATGGAAGAAATTGATATGCTTTCCGCTTTTCCTAATCGCACCGATCCGGTCTACTAATTTATCATATTCCGCATAAATCTGATCCAGATCTTCTTCCGTAATGGCATAAGCTTCTTCCGGCGATTCAATAACCGGTTCAACGGAAATTTCGTCAAAACCGGCTTCATACAGATGCATAACATCTTCCGAGAAATCAAGATTATACTTTGTATACGTTCCTCTGACATAATATTCCTTGTCACCACGTCCATCTACTAACTTTTTAAATTTCGGAAGAATTCTGTCATAACATCCGCTTCCATCTACACGGACGCGCATACGGTCATTAACTTCTTTACGGCCATCGATTGAAAGAACAACATTATACATCTCTTTATTGATATAATCGATCGTATCATCATCAAGAAGCATACCATTTGTCGTAATGGTGAAACGGAAATTCTTATGATATTCCTCTTCTTTGCTTCTTGCATACTCAACGATCTGCTTAACAACATCAAAGTTCATCAATGGCTCTCCGCCAAAGAAATCAACTTCAAGATTTTCTCTTCCCACTGACTTTTCAAGCAGGAAATCTATCGCAGCTTTTCCAACCTCAAACGGCATCAGTTTACGTCCTTTTCCAAAGTCACCGGTCGATGCAAAACAATACTTACAGCGAAGATTACAGTCATGCGAAATATGCAAACACATTGCTTTGATCGGTGATTCTACAACTGTCTTAGAATAATCGCCGTAGACATCATCACTATATAACAATTTGTTATCGTACAATTCTAAAATATCCGCATATGCTTCCTTTATCTCTTCTTCTGTATAATTTTCTTTTAAAATATCCATAACATTTTTAGGACATTCTTTTTCAAATGGCGGTTCTGCATGATCTAACAGATCAAATGTAACATCATCGATCACATGCACTCCACCGCTATTGGTATCTAATAAAATACAAATATCTTTTGCTTTAAATTTATGAATCATTTTTACCTCATTTCTCTATCTGATCAAATTGCAAAATATACTTTGAACAGCCTGCACAACGAACCCACTATACAGGACAGACAATTTGGCAATTTAATCTATATTAGAATAGCTGTTATGAGCAACTCTCATAACAGCTATCGTATTCTTTTCGTATCATGCGATATGGTTCTTATGTTCCATATCTTAGAAAATAAAAAATGTCAAACCTAACCGGAATTATTTATTTTCCTCGTTTGCACACTTCTGGTTACCTACTGTACAAGATGTCTTACATGCTGACTGACATGATGCCTGACATTTTCCACAGCCACCTTTTTTTGCTGTTGCGCTTAAGTTTGCCTTATTGATTGTTTTGATATGTTTCATTTTAGTATCCTCCATACGTTTTATGTATTTGCGCATTAGTAATAACGCAGTTATTATTTTTAACAATAATCATACAAGAATATTGTATCACATTATAATTTTTTTTCAACCTTTTCTCCAAAAACTACCAACATATTTTTTCTGTTCTATCACATACTAGTATCAGATAAGAAATTTCTTATCCCGTCAATCAACGCGATATCAATCTTTTCGTGATTCGTCGAAAAGAATCAAATCGCTAAAAAAAGGAGGAAAAAATCATGACAAATAATCAGAGTTCAAGAATGGAAGTACCACAGGCAAAAGCAGCTATGGACAAGTTCAAAATGGAAGTTGCAAACGAGTTAGGTGTGCCTCTCAAACAGGGTTACAACGGTGACCTTACTTCTGCACAGAACGGTTCTGTCGGTGGTGAGATGGTTCGTCAGATGATCAAACGTCAGGAAGAAGAAATGTCAGGAAGATAGTTTTTCTTTTTGATCAATATCATCTCTTTTTCATAGGGATCTGACAAGTTCATTTTCTTATGAAACAACACAAAGAGAGGCGACATACTCTTTCGTATGCCACCTCTCTTTTTCTTATCCATGTTATCTGACTTTTTCTTATCATGTATGCAGATGAGTTATATTTAGGAGTTCATCATTCAAAAGCCATCTAAACATTTTATTATTTTAATGAAATATTTGATACGGTAGGAGTTGCTGTACCTGAACCAAGTTCTACATTCAATGTGATCGTAGCTCCTGCCGCAAGATAGCTGTCCCATCCCGGATTGCTGATCGTGTAACTGTTTGTTCCTACATTTGTTAATGTACCACTCCAACAGTTTTTGATCGAACGATCACAATCAAATGATACCGTCCATCCATCGGAAAATGTCTTACCTGTTGTATTTTTAATAGTGATTGTAGCCAGTCCGCCTGTTCCCCAGTCACCTGTTACTTTGATATCACCCTGTAAAGTTCCGGCATCCGGTGCTGTTGTAGGCGCTACTGTCGGTGCAACTGTTGGTGCCACTGTTGGTGCCACTGTTGGTGCTACTGTCGGTGCAACTGTTGGTGCCGCTGTTGGCGCTACTGTCGGTGCCACTGTTGGTGCTGTTGTAGGCGCTACTGTTGGTGCCACTGTTGGTGCTGTTGTAGGCACTGTTGTCGGTGCTACTGTTGGTTTTGCTGTACGGTCCGAGATAGAAAGACTTACGATCTTACCACCATTCCATGTATACAGACAAATATATGAAACCGTTGATGATTTTTTAATCTTTAATGCATCTTTTAACTCTGCTGCAGTACAAGTAGCAGTTACAATGTCTGTTGGATTACTTGCTGCATTATATGATGTGCCGGAATTCCAACCGCCATCTACGGAAGCTCCCCATGACATTACACCCCAGTTACCATGTGATGCATCTGTACAGGTATACTGTAATGTGATCACATCATCATCTGCTGCTTTTGTCAACCAGCTTGCATCCCATGTTTCGTATTTGTTTGTCTCATTGGTGCAAAGTACTTTTGAACCGGTTGCCGGCGCTGTTGTTGGCGCTACCGTTGGTTTTACTGTCGGTGCTACTGTAGGTGCTACCGTTGGTTTTGCTGTAGGTGCTACCGTTGGTTTTACTGTCGGTACCGTTGTTGGTGCTACCGTTGGTTTTACTGTCGGTGCCGTTGTTGGCGCTACCGTTGGTTTTACTGTCGGTGCTACCGTTGGTGCAACTGTTGGTTCTGTTGTTGGTGCCGTTGTTGCTTCTCCACCTGTAGAGCCACCTTTGATATCTGATACACTAAAGTTGATCGTTAACGTATTTTCTGTCTGATAAGATGCATTATTGAAATATGCAATATAATTCCAATTCTGTACCGTTACATCATTTACATGTGTATTTGCCCATACATTAATGAATGAGAAGTTAAAGATCGGATTAGAAAGTCCGTCTTCTGAACCTTTACTTAAGCTTGTATCATAAGTAAAAGTATCGTTCTTCATGCTGTATGTCTTGCCATTTAAAGTAAATGATTTTACTTTGATCTTAGCATAGTCAAATGCAGATGCATCTTCTTCCCCTACGCTGATATCACGGATATATAAAGAACCTATATTCTTTAACTGCTCCTCTGTTGCTTTTAATGAAACAGAATACTCTCCACCGGCTGATGTAATTTCTGCTACATCATCACTGATAACTGATTTCCAGCTTGAAGTTTCTAACAGATACATCTTTGCACGAATGCTTGTTGGTCTTGGAACCGTTACTTTACAAGTTGCTTTGTATCCGTTTGGAACGCTTGCTGTGATCGTGCAGGTTCCTGTAGAAACAGCACAAACCTGTCCCTTGGAATTAACTGTTGCTACATCTTCATCGCTTGATGTCCATGTAATCTTATCCTTGCTGTCTGCTGGTGTTAATGTGGCAGTAAGTGTCTGCTTTCCGCCTCCAACTGCTAAGGTAAGTGATGTTTTGTCCAATGTAATTCCTGTTGCGGTTGCCTCTGAAGTATCACCATAGATCTCCATGATTCCATCAATGACAGACTGCTGTGTTACTTTATAGGTGTAGCGATCAAAAAGTCCAAAGCCATATTCACCATTGTAACCATTATCCCAATATACAGGAATCAATCCATACATATCAGAATAGTAACAAACTTTTTGTGCAAATTCTTTTCTGTTGGCTGTGCTTGCCGAATCATAGTTTGATTTGTCAATCGAACCATATTCACCGATCACAACCGGATATCCTTTTGCAACAAATTTATCATGCATTTTCTTAAACTGGGATTTCATATAAGTTTCATCACCCCAGCTTGCTACTTTAGAACTGTTTGTAGCAGTATCACCCCACTGTGTTACTGCGCCGGATTCTGTTCCGCAGAATTCCCAAGGATCATAGTAATGAACAGAAACCATGATTCTCTTTTCACCGGATCCAATCTTACTTGACAAATAATTATCTGTAGGAAGTTTAAATCCATAATCATCTGCTGTATAGTTAATATTTGTATTCCAGCCAGGGATCAATAACCATCTCATATCATTGTTTCCGCCTGTCTGACGAACGGTATCTACGAAAATCTGGTTGTATGCATTAATATTAGCATATGCACTTGAACTTGGATTTCCATAAGTTCCGTCAAACTCTTCATTCATTGACTCGAATACTAAATGCTCATCATAATCTTTAAATCTTGTTGCAATCTGTTTCCAGCATGCAGCGTATTTCTTCTTTATCGCTGTCTGGTCTGCGTTGCCGCAAAGCAGCCAGCCACCATCAATTGAAGTATATCCGTCTCCATGCATATTGACAATTGCATATAAGCCATTGTCTACACACATATCAACAACCTGCTGTACTCTGTCAAGCCAAGCGGAATCGATCGTGTAATTGGAATCATTTCCAATCTTGCTCAAATATGATACAGGAATTCGAATAGACTTGAATCCGGCATCCTTTACAGCAAGGATCAGATCTTCTGTGATCGTTGGATTACCCCATTTTGTTTCTTCCGGTGTACCGCCAACAGCCGACTCCAACTGGTTACCCAGATTCCATCCAGCCCCCATTGCTGCTGTCATCCGGCTCTGGTTCAGGTTGTTAAATGAACCTCCTGCCGCTTTTACTGTCTTTGTGTTTGTTTGTGGACACGATGCAGAAGTAACTAACATCGCTGCAGTCAAAAGAACTGCTAAAACTTTTTTGCGTAATCGCATAAAATACCTTCTCCTTTCTTTGTGAAACCCAAAAAGAAAAAGATGCATTACGAATTTCATTATACTTGTCTGTATTTTTAACACCCCTATTAAAAATACAATGCATTCGTAATAACACCCCTATGTTTTAGATTTCTATATGTAAATGCTACTCTCTTATAGTAACATATTTGTCATAATTATCAAGTTTTTTTGTATAATCCATGTAATTTTCGTCTATTTCCACAATTTATTCATATCTAATTTACAATTTCGAAACATTTTCTATCCATTTTGCACAATTTTTGATGCAGTTATGCTAATTTGTCTAATTATAAATCAAAGTGTGACAGCACTTTAGCATGTGTTTTAAAAAATACGTTTTTACCCCGGCTCTCAATAAAGAACGAAAAATGCACTCTTCCGGATTCTCCAAAAGAGTGCATTTTTTGTTTCATTTATTCACAGCCAGACAATTAGCTTACTATGTATCAGACAGATTAGAATTCTACAAACTTTCCTTCTGCTTTATCATTGATAACATAGTATGCTTTTCTTTCATCCGGATTAATATATACACGAAGTGTTTTGATTGAAGAAATGCGATGTCCTTCATTCTTATATGCTTCCTGAATACGGCCTACAAGTTCCTCTGATAATATCTGTTCGCCGTTATATTCAAAATAAACTTCTGTTATTTTTTCAACCGGTTTTTTCGCTGCTTTCCTAGCTGTTGTCTTTTTCGCCGTTGTCTTTTTCGTTGTTTTAGCAGTTGCTTTTGTTTCTTTTGCTGTTGTCTTTGCTACCGGTTTTTCCGCTGCCTTCGCTACAGGTTTTGACTCTTTTGGCTGTACTTTTTTTTCTGTTTTTACTGTAGCTTTTACCGGCTCTGTCTTAACAGTTTCTGTCTTCTCTGCTACCGGTTTCACTTCTTCTTTTTTAACCGGCTGTACTGTTTCTTTTACAGTCTCCGCTGCTGTCTTTTCTTCTACCTTCTTTTCCTGTGCAACAACAATTGTCTTTGCAAGATTTTTCTGTGTTCTTCTACTATTCTTTCCTCGACTCATAAATACTTCTCCTTTACCCTGAAATTATAAACTCTTTTTTATCTTCTACTGTTTTTTATGCTTTTTAAATACCCATGTTTTCTCTAAGCACTTTACAGTATTCATCATAAAAAGTTTATAGCTTGTTTCCATATTTTTCAAGGGCTTTTTCTATTTTTGTATGAATTGTATATTATATTTGTTTTTCTTCTTTTTTTTCATATAAATTGTCCTACAATAATCGACTTTTTTCTGACTTTTTTCGTAATAATTATCATTTCATCTTTGGTTTAAAGAACAATGATGCAATATAACCAAAAAGCAAAGCTGCACTTACACCAACCGCACAAGCAGTAAAACCGCCTTTAAAAAGTCCGATAAATCCCTCGCTGTCGATTGCTTCTTTCATCCCTTTAAATAATGTATTTCCGAAACCCAGTAATGGCACAGTCGCCCCTGCACCTGCCCATTTTGCAAATGGCTCATATACACCGATCGCACCTAACACTACTCCGGTACAGACCAAGATCACCATGATCCTTCCCGGCATCAGCTTCGTATTATCCATTAAAATCTGCACCAACGCACAGATCGCACCTCCGACTAAAAAAGCCCAAACATAATGCATTCTTCTTCCTCCTTCTTTCTTGGCTAACCACATCCCGCACTTTCTATATCCGCAGGATCCTTATCCTAAACGGCATCAAACATATCTGTAAATATTTGCAGGTTCTATTTTTTGTTTCCTTTTGAAATGACACGACGCTTAGTTAGGATATCTGATTTTTTAGCTTTTTTGCTTATTGGGCGCGGGTCATAACTATAGGGGCGACTCAGCCTGAGTAGCATTGTTGTCTGGGACACGCTCCCGCTTCGCAAAGCCACGTAGCGCACACATAGCACTGCAAAAAAGCAAATCTTTTTTTGCAGCGCAAGTGGCGACGGGCTTAGAGATTCCCAGACAGCAATGTACATCAGCCAGGCCTTGCCCCTATATCAGATGAGAGCGCCCATAATAAGAGCAAAAAAGCAAAAAATCTTAGATATCCTTAGTAAGCGAAACAGTGCTTCAAAAGGAAACAAAAATAGAATTGCAAAGAAAAGCATTACATTTTGATGCCGTTTAGGAGAAAGGATCTGCGTTATAAGTGTAGAGGGATGTGTTAGCAGCTTGTTAATATGACGGCATGTGCTGTGCCGGGCACGCTGTTGCCTTCGTTATAGCTGACTTGTGATAACAATGCTCCAGTCGGTACAAAAAGAATTCTGTGCCATTTCTTTTTTTCGAGCATTTTTAAAATGTAGCCTGTCAGCATGACCGCACTGCATCCACAGCCGCTTCCGCCTGCATGAACCTGTTGTTCTTCTCCATAAATTTCAATTCCGCAGTCCATGTATTGTTTACTGATATCAAAACCTTTTGCTTTGAGATAATCCAATACGATATCTTTTCCGACTTTTCCAAGATCACCGGTTATGATCTTGTCATAATAATCCGGTTTGACACCCAGATCATGCAGATTCTGTGCGATGACTTCTGCTGCTGCCGGTGCCATACATGCTCCCATATTCATACTGTCTTTTATGCCAAAATCAACTACTTTACCGGTTGTAATTCCTTCAATATGCACTTTTCCTTTTTCTTTTAATGCTTCTTTGGAATAATTTTGACCTATCTTATGCGATTCTTTTTCTTCCTCTAAAACAGACTTCGAAATAACAACCGCACCGCTTCCGGTCGCTGTCCATGTTGATGCTTTCGGACGCTGATTGCCATAGCCAAGTGGAAAACGAAATTGCTTTTCTGCACTTGCAAAATGACTTGATGTCAATGCAAGGACATGATCGGCAAAGCCACCCTCTACGATCATTGCGGCAATGCCCATGGATTCGCCCATTGTCGAACATGCTCCATAAACACCAAACAACGGAATTTGCAAAGAAAGCAGTCCAAAAGAAGATGCCATTAACTGTCCTAACAGATCTCCTGCTACAATGTAACGGATCTCTTTCTGTTGCAAACCGGCATGTTCTATTGCAAGCTTTGCTGCTTTTTCTTGAAATTTACCTTCGGCTTCTTCCCAGGAATCTCCACCCATCTTTGGATCTTTTTCTATACAGTCAAACCATTCTCCGTAAGGTCCTTCTCCTTCTTTCTTTCCTACAACAGAAGCTGCCCCCTGAATAACCGGAGGGTGCAAAAAACGAATCGTTTGTTTGCCAACCTGTTTTTTTGCCATTGCCTTCTCCTTTCTATTGCAATCTGTTTGTGAGTTGTATTCTTTACTATCGTAAAGAAATCAACCATTTTTTCCTATCTCATTTTGTAATTCTTTTTCTTTCCATTTTCATGTTTCTAACAGTATGGCTTATATTTCCTTTTTTATTCTTCAACATTTTTCTATCAGAATAACACATAAAAACCCCCTTTTTACCGGACATTCTTAATCCGAGCAAAAAGGGGGATTTTGCAAAACATATTACACTTTTTATTTTTCTTTTTAATACAACTCATCATCCGACATTGTCAATGATTCTTCATCGCCAAGATCTACTTTCTTTAACTTGCGACGATATAAGATATCATAAAATACCGGAACGATAAACAATGTCATCAAAGTTGCATACAGCAAGCCTCCGATCGTTACGATCGCCATTCCGCGGCTCATACCGGCTGTAGAATCTTTACTGAATGCCAATGTTGACATAGCAAGAATTGTTGTCAAAGCAGTCATCATAATCGGACGCATACGTGTCTTTCCGGTTTCGATCAATGCTTCTTTCTTTTCCCAGCCATTTAAGCGGAGTTTATTGACATAGTCCACAAAAACAATACCGTTATTTACAACGACACCCTCTAAGACCAAAAAGCCCATCAATGCCATTACGGATAATTGTTCTCCCGTGATCAAAAGTCCTAACAAACCACCAGTAAAGGCAAGCGGGATCGTGAATAGTACAATAAACGGAGATAGCAGACCTTGGAACTGTGCTACCATGACAAGATAGATCATCACAAAGGCAAGACCGATCATCAAAAGCATATTACTGACCATCTCGGTATTGGTCTCGCTTTCACCCTGAATCTTGATCTCATAGCCATCCGGTATATTGTATTTGTCTAATTTCTTTTGTAACTGACGGCTGAGCAATGTTGTGTTATATCCATCTTTGGTATCTGCTGTTACCTGTACATAATTCACAAGATTTTCGCGGTCGATAGAAGCAACACCTTTTGTCTCTTTAAAGCTTGCAAATTCTTTTAACTTATGTTTCTTCGTCTTTGTTTTTCCATTTGCATCAGTCGTTGTTGTCTCAAACTCATAATCCATAATATTGGATGTATTTAACTCTTCGCGGTCATCAACAATCTTTACATTATAGCTGTCACTTCCAACCGTCAAAGTCGTAGAATCTTTTTCTGTCTTTAACTTATCTGCCAGTTCGCTATAAACCTGCGCTACGGTTAAACCAAGACGCATTGCTTTGTCTTTATCTACTTTGACAACCACTTCTTTATCTCCGGCTTCCTGTCCGTTTGACGGTTTCTCAAAACCTTTTACTTCTTTTGCCATCTTCATGACATCTTCACTGATCTTGATCAGCTTATCGCTGTCTTTACCATAAATATTCACCTGTAAACCGGAACCCATCAGGCTTGACATATCCATATTGGAATCCGATACTGAATAATCCTTGCACTTATTCTTTTTAAATACTGACTCCATCTTGGATGCGATCTTTTTATTGCTATTTGCATATTTTTCATCCAGAAGGATCATAAATGAATAGGTTTTATCGGAATTTGCACTACTCATGGCACCCGATGTACTTCCCTTCATCACACCAACGGTCTTAACACCTTTGATCTTTTGCATTTGTGTAGAAATCTTATCTGCTAATGCGTAATCCTCATCCTGCGTTGCTTCCGTATCCATTTTCAACGTTGCAGACATCTGTTCGCTTCCCATCTCCGGCATAAATACAATACCCATACGGGTCACCTGCCAGACAGCAAATACAAGTAAAGCCAACGAAGCTGCGATTGGAACGATCTTAAATCGAAGGAAGAAACGAAGTACTCTTTCATAGCCAACGATCATCGCATCAAACCATTTATGTTCTTTGCTCCTGGTATCCTTTAGTAAAGTTGCTCCCATGCTCGGAACTAATGTCAATGCAACAATCAGACTTGCACCCAGACTGTATACGATCGTCAGACACATATCCATCATTAGCTGACGTGTCAGTCCCTCGGTAAAGACGATAGGTAAAAACACACATACCGTTGTTAATGTAGAAGAAAAGATCGCACCTGCCACCTGATTTGCACCCATAACAGCCGCTCTTGCCGCAGATACTCCTTTGTTTCGTAAACGATATATATTTTCAATCACGACGATTGAATTATCTACCAGCATACCGACACCAAGTGCCAGACCGGACAACGAGATCACATTTAATGTAATATTCGTAAAATACATCAAAATGATCGCAAACAGAACACTAAGCGGAATACTGAATGCGACTACAGCTGTCGGGCGCAGATCCCGTAAGAAGATGATCAATACTATGATTGCCAGCAATGCACCCCATAAAAGATTTGATAAAACAGAGTGGATGATCAGATCAATATATTCACCCTGATCCATCAGATTCGTAAAGCGAAGACCGCTGTATTTCTTTTCCAATTCTTTCATCTTAGCATTGCATTCTTTAGATACGGTAGATGTTCCGGCTGTACTTGCTTTTGATACATTCAAAAGGATCGCGTCATTTCCATTTACACGACCATAAGAATCCGACGAATCATCAATCTTTGTTACTTTTGCAACATCTTTCAGACGGATGTCACCAATACCGTCCAGTTTACAAAGAACCGTATCTTTCATTGCATCCATGCTGCTGTATTCATCACCGACTTTGATCAGATATTGTGTTCCGTCTTCACTGATATAACCGGCCGGCATCGAAAAGTTTTCTGCTTTCAGAATACCTGCTAATTTTTCCATTGTCAGGAGCTGATCCAGATTTGCCTTTTTCAATGCTTCCTTTTTTGATTTTTCATACGATTCTTTTCCTGATGCAAGCTCTTTTTCACTTGAAGCCAAAGAAGATTGTGCACTGTTGATCTGTGCATTAGCCGTACCAAAGGCTGCCGCAGCGGAAATCTTCCCCTGCTCCACTTCTTCGTATTTATCTTCTGCTGACTTAATAGACTTTTCTACCTGCTTTAATACCTTTTTGGCTACCGTGATCTCTGTCTTTAAGTTGCCAAGTGCCGTATCAATCTGAGGGATACGTACTTCCACAATATCATACAGAGATTTTAAATTCTTCTTTGTAAGCTGTTTAGCTGCTTTTTCCTGCCCCTGCTCTTTTAACAATGCCTGATATGCTTTTAATTTTGATGCATTGTCAATCGCATCTTTTACATCTTTTGGCAATGCATTTAACTGTTTTTTTGCCTGCTCTTTTGCTGTTTTTTCTGCCTGTTTTTCTGCTTGTGCTGTCAATGCAGATGCCTGCGTGCCAAGCTTTGCAACATATGTATTAACATTTGCTGCTGTAACCGTATCCGTGATACCCAGGCTTGCAGCCTGTGACTGTACGATTGCTGCTAATGTCTGCTGATAAGCAGAATCGTAAATTGCTTTATATGCTACACCATCTTCTGCAAAACTGTCACGAACGGTCCGGATTCCCTGACTGATCGCCTGATAAGAAGATACGACTTTATTCTTTGTATAGGCTTTCTTTTCCATTTGCAATGCGCTCTGATTGGCTTTCAGACTGGTCAGTTCAGAAGATTGCGCCTGCTTGGTCGCGATCGCCTGATTCATTAATTTACTGTATTTTGCAAGCTCGCCTGACGTTTTATCCTGTTTACTTTCCAGCCGGCTTTTTTGCTCTTCTAATTTTGCTTTGCCATCATCGAGCTTTTTTTGCGCATCATCTAATTTTTTCTTTGCTTTTGCTAAGGATTTATTTGTCTTTTCTAATACTTTTTCATTAACATCATCAATCTTATCCTGATCCAGGCGAACTTCAACGGATTCGGTTACCATGCCGGATGTTCCGACACTTGCCACACCATCCTGCCGTTCTAATTCAGGAATGATCTTTTCATCAATGAACCTGGATAATTCTGCACCGCTTTTTCCTTTGTAATCAACACTTGTCATCATCGTTGCCATCATATCCATAGAAATCTGCATGATCATAGGTTTTCCTGCATTTTCAGGGAGTTCTACCTGATTGACGGCAGAAGATACTTTGACCATCGCTGCATCCATATCGGTATCATCCTCAAATTGCAGTGACACAATACTGGAATTTTCGGAAGAGGTACTGGTCACTTTCTTGACACCATTAACTGTTCCGACAGAATTTTCCACCGCTTCACTGACTTCTGATTCTACTTTTTCAGGGGAAGCACCCGGATACGTTGTGATAACGATCATATATGGCATGTTCATATTCGGCATAAAGTCTGTTGTCATCTTTGTAAAGCTGACAAAGCCTAAAACCAAAAGCATAACGACACCAACCAATACCACAAACGGCTTCTTCACACTAAACTTTGGCATATCTTTTCCTTTCCTGCTGCATGAGCTTTTAATACATATTTTTGTTTTTGATCCCTTTTGATCAAAATTTTTTTGCACTATCATTTTTACGATACACACAAAAAAGGCAAAGGTCAATAATCCCTTTTCCACTTTAAGGAAACAGAAAGAATATGTTAATCTTTCCTATCATCTAAGACTGTTTTTTCATGTTGTCTTATCATTCTACAGGAAATACTTTCAAATCCTTCTAAACATCAATCAAAAAACCACGTTTCAAAGCGTTCTTTGTCTTCGAAAAATCCAATCATCTCTCTTGTCAGGCTGATCCCGTCATCTGCTGCCGGGATTTTTCCTCTTTCATGCCATTCTGCCAAAGAAAGCTCATTTGGATCAAGTGATATCTTGGCTTCTCCGTTAAGGCTCACAAAAAAACCGTATAAAATGTTACTGTCAATCCCCCATGGCTGGCTTTTATAATATTTCGGCTTTCCAATATGCAAGCCGACTTCTTCAAACACTTCTCTTGCAACGGTTTCTTCCGCTGTCTCACCGAATTCCGTAAAACCGGCAAGCAGAGCATATTTTTTATATTCTCTTCCGGCATATTTGGATAACAATAACCTGTCCCGATCGACAACACCTATGATCACAGCCGGAGCAATCTTGGGATAGATCATATTACCGCAGTCAGGACAATATAACATTCGTTCTTTCTGACTATGAATTGTCGTTGTTGCACATCTTCCGCAAAAGCGGTTATCGCGATACCATCCTGCTAAATGCCATGCACTCATTACAGCAAAGCAGATTTCTTTCGAAATCAGCTGACGGATCGTAGAAAGTGCTTCATAACTATATCCCTCAACCTGTTCTTTTTCCTGCATATATTCTGCTTTTTTGATAAAATAACGGGTTTGATCGATTGAAAAAGCATATTGAAACTTTTCTTCCTTTTGCTCTTTTAACTCGCAAAAAGACGGAATGATCAATTCATTTTGGTCATTTCGCTGTATCAAAACACTTCTTTCATCAAACAACACCACTTTATCTTTTGCTGTGATCGTGTCAAAACGGATCGGATTATAAAACTTCTTTGGTGCTATATCCTGTATCACAAAAATTCCTCTTTTCCTTGCTTATGTACTATCGAAAATCCAGCCGAAAGAAGCCGTTTAGAGAAGATGCCGAGAGTACATACTTATCTGTATATATATTCTGTTATTTTAAAATTGATACGCAATCTGAATATCATTTTCCTGAACGGTCACATCTGCGAGTACGCCATTGATCATCGGCATCATCGGAGGAATGTGTCCGATATCAAGGTCCATGATGATCGGAACATGATATTTACTTAAAACGCCTGTCACTGCATCGTATTGGTTCAATCCAAACAGTTCCTCACCAAAACATAACGGTCTTCCTACCAGAAAACCTTTTGCCTGTTCAAACCAGCCTGCATGATCAAGCTGCCAGAGTGTTCTTCGAATATCCATCACATTCAGGTCACAGGCTTCAAAATACCAGATAATTCCATCCTTTGCATATTTCTGATTAAATTCTTTTACTTTGTCATAACCGGTTCCGACTAATTTGCCAAGACAGTCCAGACAGCCGCCGAGTATCCTGCCACGCATTTTGCTGTCCTGATCCGGAACCTTGACTAAAATGCGATCCTGTGTCAGATAATAAGGTTCTAACGGATGTTCTTCATCTTTCTTTGATTCTTTTTCCCACTTCGGATATCCCGTGAAAATATGTTTCTTTCCTTCGAGAAGCAGCATCGCATCCTCGACAGAAGCATACCATGGTTCCATACCAAATGCCGGAGCACACGGTCCGTAAACAGATGCCGTATCACAAAGTGTAGTCAGCAAAAAAGTCATATTGGTATTATCAGAAAATCCCATATACCATTTTGGTTCTTCTGATGCAATCTGCTCAAACGCTACATGATCTAATACTTCACACATCAATTCACCGCCACCGCAGGATAAGATCACATCGACATCCTTTTTTGCAAAAAAATCATTCAATTCCGCCCCGCATAACTTTGGTTCATTGCTGATACCGATTCCTTTGCCTTCGTAACAATTCGGGCCGGACAAAAGCCGGTATCCTCTCTGCTTTAATATATCCTGTGCATGATCAAATGCACTTTTATAGGGTTCGATGTTGCATCCATAAGAAGGTGCAACAAAACCGATCGTTCCATTTTCTTTTAAAAACTCCGGTATTCTCATGCCTGTCCTCCTTTGTCAAATCCAAGCTGTTTCTTTGCTGCCCGCAGTCTGCGGTCAAATTCACGATAAAAATCATCATCACTATGTACTGCCTGCTTTTGCAATACAGGATATGGTGCCGCAAAAAACGTCTGTAAAAAGAACATATCCCAGCGTTTCAAAAGATCTTTTGGCATACGTTGAGCCAGAAGCTGAAAATCCCTAATAAAGTAATGCCAATCGGATACGAACTTCTCATATGCATCCAGATTCGATATACCAAGCCACTTTGTGATCTTGACCTTGGTTCGTCTTTCTTTATGGCACTCCTGCGTTTGTAAAATATAGACAAAGCTTTCCTTTTCATATAATCTTCCAAGCGGAAACAACCTGCAAAATCCCGGTCGGAATGCATGGATCAAGCACCTTCCTTCTTCATTTAAGAACGTGCATTTTTCTTCTTTTCCGCTCAGCTTCAAATGAGGAAGGATCATCCCCTGTTCGGAATGCAATTCGATCGAATTGCCGATCATGTCTTCAAAGCTTTGCTGCAAATTCTGTGATAACATATGAATATCCCATGGATCCAATACAATACTTTCTCCCATTCCCTGACAGCACGCACTACATCCATCACAGTCATTGCATCCTAAACGTACCATATCGTTTTTATGGTATTTTTTTCCATCTGTAATTTCTTCTAATGAAACATTTCTTTCCATTTTCGTACCTCGTTACTCAACCCATGATTGGATCAATGCAATCTCTTTTGCATAGCCGTCATCTTCATTTGGTGTCTCTAAAATAAATGGTTTGCCCTGTAATGCCGGATGGCAGGCGATCCGCTTCATGGCTTCTGCCCCGATCTCTCCCTGACCGATCTTTTGATGTCTGTCTTTATGTGCTCCTAACAGATTCATACTATCATTAAAATGAACCGCACAAAGGCGATCCAGACCGATCACACGATCAAACTCGGTCAACACACCATCCAGATCGTTGACAATATCATAACCGCCATCCCATGTATGACAGGTATCAAAACATACACCGACCTTCTCTGATAATTCCACACGATCAATGATCTCACGGAGTTCTTCAAAGTTTCTGCCGACCTCGCTTCCTTTGCCTGCCATTGTTTCTAATAAAACGATCGTAGACTGCTCGGCTGTTAACGCTTCATTTAACGTTTCTGCGATCAATTCAATTCCTTTTTCCACTCCCTGTCCGACATGAGAACCCGGATGGAAATTATAATAATTTCCCGGAACATATTCCATTCTCTTCATATCATCAAAAAACATTTCTTTTGAAAAACGACGCACATCTTCTTTTGCCGCACAAAGATTCATTGTATAGGGTGCATGGGCAACTAATTTTCCAAAATTGTGTTCTTTTGCATATGTAAGGAACTTTTCAATATCCTTTTCATCGATTGCTTTTGCTTTTCCTCCTCTTGGATTTCTGGTAAAAAATGCAAATGTATTGCCTCCCAGTTCTACTTCTTTTCTTCCCATTGCAGCAAATCCTTTAGATGCTGATAAATGATTTCCAATATAAAACATATCCTTTTTCCTTCCTTACTCTTATAATAAAACCTGTTTACATAATTCTTCTAATGTATAGATATCTTCAAATAAAAATTCATCTTCAAGATATTCAATATTTACTTCCGAATGCTCTACTTCTTTTGCATAGATCCTTGTAAGATCTACCCGGTCTTCTTTGGTAAAAGTATTCTGCTTTTCTAAATAACGGCACAGACCCATATCCTGCACCAATAAAAAAGCGGCTACGATACACTGGGCTTTTCCCCAGAAATTATTATCATCCAGACAACGGATCAGAAACAAAAATGCATTGTATACGATCCAGTGTTCCTGTTCATATGCTCTTTTATTTTCTTGTAAATCATGCAGGAATATTTCTTTTTCTTCCAGATAAGACTTTTCTATATCTATAGAAGATTGATCTTTTTGAAAACAAACCTTTACTTTTCCAAAGTTTTCTTCCCATTCCCGATCAATACTTTCCATCCCGCCAAACGATTCCATTCTCTTTTGGTAATACGAAAAAGCTTCTTCTGTAGCTGCCATTCGATCTGCTTTCTTTTCGTTTTGAATCTGCTCGCAAAAAGCATCTGCTTTTTGACAGATTACAAGATAGTCAATCTCAGGAATCGCATCATACGCTTCTTCGTTCATACAAGCTTGCACTTCTTTTGCATAAAATAGAAAGGTAACGATCCTCTGTTCTAACGGATACGTTCGATTCTGAAGAATAGAGATCGAATGATCTCTTGCATAGCGGACATTGTTTGCAATCAAAAGTTCCTCTTTACTTTCATCAAGGTCAATCTCTTCCTCTATCTGTTTTTCCCTGAAAGAAATCTTTTGGGCTGAACCAAATAACAAACGTCCTGCCTCGGCACAGCTTGGGCTCAGCGAAATCTCTCTTGTATGATCATATTCAAAAAAGTTTCTTGGCGTATTCGCACAGACATCACAGATCGCATCTTCACCAAGTGTCAGAATCATCTCGCAAAGATTGTCCTGATTCAAAAAAGGACAACGTCTGTCTTCCTTTAAAACGAATCCATGACTTTCATATACGTCTTCATCATCGTTTTCATATTCTCTGATATTTGCCCGTATTTTTTCTCCGAATTCTCCCGGAATCTGCATATATTTTTGATAGCTTTCATCATCAATATCAATTTCCCATCCGGCACAACAGGTATCTTCACACGCTCCTGCAATACAGGCAAATTGTTCATAATATTTAGGATATCGTAATGTTATCATATCGCTTTTCTCTTTTCTTTCGTTACTACGGATCTTTTTTCAAATCTTACCATATCATTCTGTCAAGTACAAGCTTACATATGCATGATCCAATAGATCAAGCCAACAAACCACGAGCTTACAATGCCATATAAAATAACCGGCCCCGCAATCGTAAAAATCTTACAGCCAACGCCAAAAACTTCACCTTCTGTCTGAAACTCAATTGCCGGGGACACAACAGAATTCGCAAAACCCGTGATCGGCACGATACTTCCTGCACCGCCAAACTGTGCCAGCTTTTGATAAATATTAAGTCCTGTCAGAATTATACTGATCGCGATCAAAGTGATCGTTCCGTATAAAGCCGCCAACTCTTTTTCGTTTCCCAGATATTCATAAAAAGAATTCAAGCCCTCTCCGAGCGTACAGATCAGACCACCGACCAAAAAGGCTTTTGCACAATTTGCAAAACAGTTACTTTTGGGTGTCATATTCTCCACATATTGATTATATGCTTCGTTCCTTTTCTTCTGATCTTTGATCGCTAAGATTTCTTCCATCGAAGGTTTTGTACTATCTTTTTCATTCATAACCATATACCGCACGCATCCGCACATTTTAGCGAATGCCATGCTCTCCTTTCTGCATTTCATTGACTGCCAGACCTTTACCACCACACACCACCATTTCCTGAACCATCCTCACAATGCAAAAATATTTTACTGCGTCATATCGTTAAATCTTGAATTGTGTTTCTATTTCTTTTTTGCATTTTGAATAGACACGACGGCTGATTAGAATTTCTGGATTTTTTAGTTTTTTGCTGATTGGGCGCGGGTCATAACTATAGGGGCGACTCAGCCTGAGTAGC
>OGKG01000111.1_pt1 | contig 91556 bp, 82 predicted proteins | sample 1572201 | NCBI WGS metagenome assembly OGKG01 (sample SAMEA2582146, study PRJEB24529) | metagenome | biome: Human gut stool | place: China | collected 2011 | reverse complement strand
AGCCCTATGCCGGGGCATATCTCCACACTTCCGGTTATGACGTGTATCTCTGCCGTTATGCCGTTCTTCTTAAGGAATTTATCCAGAATATTCGGATAAGACGTTGCAATCCGTCTGCCGTTGAACCACTCAAGACCTGTATATTTGTATTCTTTCGGGATGGCAAGAGACAACCGGCACTTGCTGAATCCAAGTCTGGATATAATCTGAACGTTCTCTTCCCTTTCCAAGAACTCGTTCTCTCCCACTATGCCGACATCAGCGACACCGCTTGCAACACTCTGTGGAATGTCGTCGTCTCGCAGATACAGCACCTCTATCGGGAAATTCACAGACTGTACTAACAATGTGCGCTTGCTTGTGCGGACCTTGATGTCAGCTTCTGCAAGCAGATTCATGGTGTCGTCGAAGAGACGACCCTTTGATTGCACGGCAATTCGTAACATAATATCAAATATATTAAAAAGATAATGACAAAAATACCGTTTTTCAAGGAATTACGCAAGAAATGTAGTACATTTGTGCACCATTTACATGCAATTGAAATTTTTATACATATTATTTTCGGTATTGCTGGCTTTGAGCTGCAGCGACAACAAGAAATCCATAGAGGTCACTCCATGGGGCAGCACGGCAGATGAAGACAGCGCAGGCTTTGAGAATCATTTCACGATAAGCGACCTTCAGAGCAACGGTGAAATGATAATGCTGACAATGAGCGGTCCTGACACGTATTTTGACTATCGCGGACGAGGTATGGGAACACAATATCTGCTGTGCGAGAAATTCGCACACGACATTGGTGTATCCCTGCGTGTGGAGCTTTGCCGAGACACTGCCGAAATGCTGGAAAGGCTTGAAGAGGGCGAAGGAGACATCATTGTGTATCAGATGTCACGTAAAACAAAAGGGCTGAACTATTGCGGATATGGGACTGACAGCACTTCGTGGGCGGTAAGTGAGGGCAACAAGGAACTGTCTGACTCATTGAACCGGTGGTACAGACCGCAACTGCTCGCACAGATAAAGAAGGAGGAGGCATTCATGTATTCGCCCCAAAGCATACGCCGACACACTTATTCTCCAATGCTGAACGCCTCGGCTGGCATAATATCAGAATACGACCACCTGTTCCAAAAATACGCCCCGCTGACACGATGGGACTGGAGGCTGCTCGCCGCACAGTGCTATCAGGAATCGACATTCGACCCGAATGCGCGCTCGTGGGCAGGCGCATGTGGTCTGATGCAGATAATGCCGGCAACCGCAGACATGATTGGTCTGTCAAGGGCGAATATATTTGACCCTGAAGAAAACATTGCCGCAGCAGCACGCTACATCAAGACACTTAACGGAAAGTTTCTTGACATAAGAGACCGGAACGAACGTTGCTCATTCATTCTGGCAAGTTACAATGGCGGTTTCTTCCATATCCGTGACGCAATGGCATTGACAAAAAAACACGGAAGAAACCCTCACTCATGGAGAGACGTGTCGGAGTTCGTCCTGAAACTGAGCTATCCGGAATATTACAACGACCCTGTGGTGAAATACGGATACATGCGCGGACAAGAAACGACAGGTTATGTGGAGAGCATAAGAAACCGATGGGCACAATACCGCAGCAAGGCTCGCGGAGGGTCAGGCATACAAGGCTTCCCCGGAGAGGCAATACCGCAGAAGGCACGTAAGAAACACAGGTTCAGACTATGACAATCTCATAATTTGATTTGTGCGACAGCCGCATACATGAGTACTGTTTCACAGTTTCGATGCGATGTGTCTTCTATACAGCTTTAAACCCGATTCTGCCAACACATTGTCTATATGAGCAGCACGTTCCTTATGAGTAATGCCGTCAATCTCAATGTCATTATCTTCCTTTATATATATTTTCCCCAATCCTTCAACCGGAAGATACTCATCCCAATACACCGGGACATTATGGTAACGTCCGTCTCCGCCATAACGTTTTACATATGTCACCCGTTCTATAGAACTGTACCCGTATGCGTGAACAGTCAAAGTGGAGCTGTCATTGACGGTGTGCCCCCGTTCCGTTTTAAGAATACAGTCTGTCACACATTTTGGATGAGCGAAATGTTCCTGTCCCCAATAATTGGCTAATGCCTCATGTTCCCAGAACGAACTGTGCCGTTCCGTGTCACGTCCGTAAATCTCCTGTCTGGGACGTATCTGCTGATACATCGGCACACAAAGCAGCGGAGCAATACTGAAATATATTGCCCGGAAGTGTTTCTCACTGATAGAGCAAAAGAGTCTTTTCGCTTTTTCAAATTCATAAGTGCGAAATTGTTCAGGATCCATGTCCAGTTCAAGTTCCTGAATATGCTCCGGGGTGATGGTATTAATCATTTCCTGCTTATCGAAATCGAAATCATCGCCGTATCCGAAAACATCATCTTTAAGCAGTCTAAGCATGTTTTCCTGAGCGAGAGGAGTAAACAAAAGAGCAAACTGCTGGTTATTGTTGCGGTCGCTGGTATCAAAAGCGACTTCAAACTCTTCATTTGTCATCATCGCATAGTCTGCATTACTTAGCCTGCGGGCTTTATTGCGAAGCAAGGCTCTTCTCATTTTAAAGGACAAAGAGTCTTCCTTTCCTGCCAACCCACTATGTCTTCTGTGGAATATCAAGTCAGGAGCAGCCGTATTACAGTAGAAAAGACGTGTTCTCTCGTAATATTCCGGATATGGAGCAGTTACGGTAGCGGTAAGAGTCTCAGAATGTCTTACAGTACGATATTTACCTTCTGAATCGCGCTCACGTGTTGTCCAGTGTATTGTCTTAGAACCTTTATATGTTTTGGTACCCATCTTCATCATTCTCGTCCTGCACAGAACAAACGGATTACCATTGATTAGACCGGAATGACAATATATCACTGAACGCTCCGCATTGAACGAATCGTTCCAATTATACACCTCCCTCATATCTGCAAGACGTTGTGCCGTGAAATACGGGTCAAACTCTAACTGAGGAATGGTTTTGCTCATTATGCGCGTCATCATATCCCAGTCGAACAAACGGTTAAGCGGTTCCATCTGCTTCCACGCCTCATTTGTGAATACGTCTATTTCCCCACAAAGGCTTTCTCTTTCTGTTTTCAGATTCCTCAGCTTTGGATAAACCTTAGTAAAAAGGAACGCCACATCCACAATCGTTGCCAGAACAATCAGTCCTTTGCAAAGTTTGTCAAGCTCATCATATAAACCGAAAAAGCACAAAACGCCCACCACTGCCGCTATAATCAACACAACACTCCGGACCTTCCAGCTATTTATGTCTGAATTCAAGAATGAAAGGTCTACATTCCTGTTATATATCTTACTGCAAGTAATACGGTTTGCCGCGACATCCACATCAGCCTCTTGCGCCAATTCGTCAAATGTCTGCATCGCAATACGCCTGAAGCGGTCGCGGAACACATTCTTGTATTCTGTCAAAGGGTCATATATGTCATTATCCATATATGTAATCTTTAGAAGAATTTATCTCTGGCTCTCTCGCGTGTATCGGCAGAGACAGTGAACGGGATGCGCGTTGTGTAACCCTGACGGGCTGCCACTATCATTTTGGTAGGCCAACAGAAGATGTCATTATTCCACTGTGTGACACGGCTGTTGTACACGGTACGCGCCGCAGTTATCTCACGCTGAAGATAACTGTTCTGCTGCATTGCGTCAGCTATTGCGTTATGCGCCTTCAGCTCAGGATAAGCCTCCACCTGTGGGAACAGGCGTCCGAAAGCCATATCTGTCTGACGGCTAACTTCCTCCCGGTTCGTTCCATTCACTTTTCCGCCACGCAACGCAGCCACCGTAGTCATGACTTCCTTGTCCAGACCGATTGCCTTTTCAACAAGTCCGACTACATTTTGCAGAATCTGTACGCGTTGTTCGAGATAGTTGTCAATGTTCGAAGCCTCCGCCTGAATACGCTGTTCCAGCTGCTGGAAATAATTATGTGCGGATATTTTCATAAAAACGAATATCACACCCGGCAGTATGCCGATGACACAACCGAGCACCGCGAACGCCAAAGTATTTTCAAGTGTGTCGCCAAAAAGGAATACATACAATAATACAAGGCATGGTATTACCGTCCACAATGCTATTTCAAAGAGCGTTGAGCCGAATCCTATCTCAACCGGCAACTGACGGTCGATCACCCTTACATCCCGTCCGTTATCGTTAACCGGACCGGTTACTTCATCTAAAAGATTTGCCATATCATACAAGGTTTATAGTTCCACATCCTGAAATGACCGCTGCGCATTATCTTCGAGGTAAATACCACATATTGAATTTCCACCTTCCATGCCACGCCTTATACGATAACTGTGCATGGAATACAGACTACGCATGTGTCATTATCATATAATTATATTTGCAAATATATAATTTTAAATTCATACATTCATCTCTCATGACTAAGAAAATAAGCCGTACAACCAGAACTACTGAAAGAAAGAAGAACAGACAAAGACTTTTTGCCTGATTTGAAACAATCCTGATAAGAGTGCGCCAGCCCGTTAGCTTTTGCCTGTACCGGAAATTTCATATAAGGAAACAACGTTCCATATCCACATCACACACATTTCATGATTACCCGTAAGATACTTGCGTGAGAATAAAAAAGTAGTTACCTTTGCTCCAACACACACAACCGGTAGCACTGATTAATAAAAAATGTAATGCCGTCTCAATATAATCCGACACAATGGCTTTATGTTATACATTAACGCAGTCACATTTTGAAAAACTCGCAATGATATATGCTCAGGACACGAAAAGACTGTCCATACCGAAAAACATATGCGAACAACACACACAAACACACATCCGGACTGACAAGAGACGGAATACAAAAACATGCAAGACAATGAACAGCATAGAAAGATTATTCATTGACAAGGAACAGGCAATAAAGAGAATGAACTCATTAGGGAAAGAAAGGACTCCCTTTTTCTTCCTTACAGACTTCGGAACAGAACGTTGCCTTGTGGAAAAAACCGATGATTTACCTGCAAGCGAGCTACAGTTCGTCTTTCCAGAACACTCCCACATCAGCAGACAAAAGCCGGACGAAATGCCGGGAAAGATTGAGTGGGAAACTTATCCCGAATCATTCGACATGTACAAAGAATCATTCGACAAAGTGCGAAGCAACATCCTTGCAGGCAACTCCTTTCTGACCAACCTTACCTGCGCCACGCCTGTGAGGACAAACATGTCTTTGGAGCAGATATTCAGCTTCGCGGAGGCACGATACAAATTATGGTTGAAAGACCGCTTTACGATATTCTCGCCTGAGACGTTTGTCCGTATACACGACGGATTAATATATTCCTATCCCATGAAAGGAACAATTGACGCAGCCATTCCCCATGCCCGCGAAAGGCTTATTAACGATGTCAAGGAAAGAGCGGAGCACGCCACAATCACCGATTTGATACGCAACGACCTCAGCCAATCAGCGACAGAGGTGACCGTGACACGCTTCATGTACTTGGAAAAACTGACGACAAACAGTGGCGCCTTGTGGCAGATGAGCTCAGAAATACGCGGTCGGCTGGCGTCAGACTACAGGCAACAGCTCGGCGACATCATCTTCCGGATGCTCCCGGCTGGTTCAATATCCGGAGCTCCCAAGAAGAAAACGGTTGACATAATACACCAGGCAGAAAACTACAACAGAGGTTTTTACACAGGTGTCATGGCATATTTTGACGGAGACAACCTTGACAGCGCGGTGCTGATCCGCTTTATCGAACAGGAAGGCAAAGGCAGAATGATTTTCAAAAGCGGAGGCGGAATAACATTCCAAAGCAATGTACGGAGTGAATATGAAGAAATGAAACAGAAAGTATATGTGCCGATTTATTGAAACCATCTGCATAGAAGACGGGCAGATATTGAACCTCCCGCGCCACCAGCAGCGCGTCGACTCAACAAGAAGACATTTCTTCGGACAGATGCCGCGACTGAATCTGGAGGAGCACATCCGCACCACCGGGTGCGGCAACGGTCGCATACGGTGTCGCGTGACATACGGTGCCGACATTCAGAACATAGAATATTTCCCTTATCACATACGCAGCGTCAAGACCTTAAAACCAGTGGAATGCGATTCAATGGAATACAGCTATAAATATGCCGACCGCTCCGCACTGGACTCACTTTTTGCCAGACGCGGAGAAGCGGACGACATTCTGATAGTACGCAACGGACTGCTTACAGACACATCCATTGCCAACATAGCCCTTTGGGACGGCAGACAATGGCACACCCCTGCCCGTCCGCTGCTGAAAGGAACACGCCGCGCCGAACTGCTTGACAACGGAATACTGACAGAACATGACATTCCAGTGGAAAATATATGGGCATACAGGAAGATAAGACTGTTCAACGCCATGCTTCACTTTGGCGAAATAGAATTACCATGCGCAGACATACAGAGACCGACAGCACCCTAACAGTGCGGCGAGAAAACAATATACATAAATAAAAAACGAATGAGGCAAGCCCCGAAAGCCTTGCCTCATTCGAATATTCTGAATTCATATCCCTGGTCCTTAAGCCACTGTAGTGCCTGTGGCAGTGCGAAATGCAGCTTGTCTATGCTCTTCAGCGAATCGTGGAATGTTATGATTGAACCGTTGCGCGCATAGCGTCTGACATTCTCAACCACATCATCCGCCGTCATCCATTTTGAATAGTCGCGCGTGACGAGGTCCCACATCACAATCCGGTATTTACGTCTGAGCCACAGATATTGCGCATAGCTCATGCACCCGTGCGGCGGTCTGAAGTACCGGGCTTTTATAAGTTCGTTGGCAGCATTGGTGTCCTTGATGTAGGTTGCGGCAAAATGCTTGAATCCGCCAAGGTGATGGAAAGTGTGGTTGCCAACCTGATGGCCGGCAGCCACAATGCTGTCATACAACTCCGGATATTTCCTCACGTTGTCGCCTACCATGAAGAATGTGGCACGCGCGCCATACTCGTCCAGAGTTCTGAGAATGAAAGGAGTGGATTCCGGTATCGGTCCGTCGTCGAACGTCAGATAGACGGCTCTCTCCTTCCTGTCCATTCTCCATAGAGCTCTCGGATATAACCAGCGTAACCACTGTGCAGGCTGTTCTATGATCATAAATCCGGAGGGTTTATTTCAGTTCCACCCCACCCTTGCTGATGTATGTCGCATAGAGAGCATTAAGCCTCTGCATGCGCTTTTCGGCAAGTTTGGCGTCTACCAGAGCAGTCTGTTCGGCAGTGCTCTTCAACATTACAACCTGCCGCAGGAAGTCGTTCTGCGCCTGAGTGAAGCGCGAGCCGTTGAGCGACAGATACCATACGGCATACTGTTCGGCATTCTTCCACACCGCGTCAAGCAGTTTCGCCGCCTTGGCTTTCTGTCCGGCAAGCGCGTAAGCCTGCGCCATATCAGCTCCGGCAGACATAAACGTGACGGGCACATTATAGTCAGGTATCACCTTCTGACACCTGTCGAGCACCTCAACAGCCTTGTCCTTCTTGTTCTCTTCCACAAGCGCAAGGGCAAGTATGGCAAACAGGTGGCGGTGAGTGTAGCACATACGCATTACAGTCTCGTCGAGATAGAGTCCCGGTTTCTCCAGTCCGCCCCACTTGTAACGGTTCATGAGGTTATTGTACATCTTCTCCGTGTCGATGTTCTTCATGCCCGGGTTCTTAGTTGTGAACGGAGTGATGCGGTAAGCCAGACCCTCCTGCACAAAGTTGTCGCCGAGATTCATGTAGTATTTCTCCGCTACTGTCGTCGCGATGTATAACGGACGAGTCCAGTTACACTGCGCGATCATCTCCAGCATCATAAGGCTTTCCTTGCCGAGTCCGCGCTTTCCTGCAAGCGATATGACCATCTTGTCGGGTATGGAGTCGCCCGCCATGAGCATGCCGCTCTTCCTCACAGCCTCCTTGTCTATCTTCACATAGAGCGTATCGGTAGGGATGATGCGCATGTCCTTGTCTTTCGACCGCACCCAATATTTCATAATGTTCTTCACATCGAACGGGTCGTCTCCGAACTGCGCCCTTGCCTGTTCCGGATTCTGTTTGTAGTATTCCATTATGTCCTGCTTTACATAAGGATGAATCTCCACAAACTCGTTCGTTCCAGAGCAGTAGTCGATGCGCGGCCATGTTATCGGAACTGAAGGAGAATCGTATGCCGGACGTTTCATCTGGTCTATATACCAGTCAGTCTGCAGATAGCTGAGGTTGCAAACACGAGTGTCCGTGCGCACGCCCTCAACCTCCTGATTATACCACAGAGGGAAGGTGTCGTTGTCACCGTTTGTGAATATAATCGGGTTGCCCTTGTCCTGAAGCGTCATCAGATAGTTCTGTCCGAAGTCGCGGCATGTATATCGTCCGCTGCGGTCGTGGTCGTCCCAAGTCTGGCTTGCCATCTGCACGGGGACAAACAGGCACACCACACCGGCGATGGAGGCGATGACGAGTTCGTGACCTTTGATTTTCTTCTTCAGATAATCAATGATTGCAGCCACACCCATGCCACACCAGATGGCAAACGCATAGAAAGAACCGGCATATGCATAGTCGCGCTCGCGGGGCTGCTGCGGTGTCTGGTTAAGATAAATGACTATCGCGAGTCCTGTCATGAAGAAAAGGAAGAAGACAACCCAGAACTGCCGTATTCCGCGACGTCCTCTCCACGCCTGCCAGAACAGACCGAGCAGACCAAGCAGGAGAGGCATGCAATAGAACACGTTATGTCCTTTGTTGTTCTGGAGCTCGTCCGGCAGCTTGCTCTGGTCGCCAAGCATCAGATTGTCTATGAACGGGAAGCCGGTTATCCAGTTGCCGTGCTCGGGCTCGCCGTTACCCTGTATGTCGTTCTGACGGCCGGCGAAGTTCCACATGAAATACCTCCAGTACATGAAGTTGCACTGGTATGAAAGGAAGAAACGTATGTTGTCCCACTGCGACGGAATCTTCACCGTAACCGGCTCTCCACACATGTCGTAAGGCACCTCAGTACCGTCCACGCCGCCCATCCAGCTCTCATACGCCGCCGCATGGTCCGAACTGTGCATACGCGGGAACAACATGTTCTGCGCATATACGAGCTTGTTCTTGTGAGACACCACGAAGTAGGAATCCTTCTCCGCACTGTCCACCTTCTCCTTACGCTGCCATATGGGCGCGCCCTCTTTCGTACGCACCTCGCACATGCCGCCCTTTATGTCGTACTCGAACTTTGACGTGTATGCATGACCGTACAACAGCGGACTGTCACCATACTGGTCGCGGCTGAGATAGCTGCCCAGCGTGAAGATGTCCTCAGGAGAGTTCTGGTCCATCGGAGGGTTGGCTGAAGAGCGTATCACTATCACGGCATAGCTTGAATAGCCTATCATCAGCATCAGCAGGCACAGCAATACGGTGTTCTTGGCACGCGCCGTGACATAAGGCACGAGTTTCTTCTCCACTTTCCGCGTACGTCCCAGCACGTAGTAAAGCACTGCAAGCACCACAGCCCCTATCACTGCTGCCGACCATCCGTACCCGTAGAAAGGTATGCCGAGCATGCCTACGGACAGGACGAACGCTATGTTCTGCCTTCTGAGGTTTCTTCCGACATACGTCTCATATATTGCCCAGATGACAGTTGCCACGAGCAGCAATATATAGATTATCTCTCCGGTATTGAACGGACATCCGAGCACATTGACAAAAAGAAGCTCGAACCATCCGCCAACAGTCACAATGCCCGGGACAACGCCGTAAAGCACAGCCGCAACGATGACAAACGAGATGACGAGCGCGACAAGCGAGCCTTTGAGTTCGATGTCCGGGAAACGGCGGTAGCAGTAAACCAGCACAATGGCGGGTATGCAGAGCAGATTGAGAAGGTGCACACCAATGGAGAGACCTGTCATGTATGCTATGAGCACAAGCCAGCGGTCGCTGTGCGGTTCGTCCGCATGGTCTTCCCACTTGAGTATAAGCCAGAACACCACAGCGGTGAAAGCTGAAGAGTAAGCGTACACCTCGCCCTCCACCGCGGAGAACCAGAAAGTGTCGCTGAATGTATAGATGAGCGCGCCGACAAGTCCCGATGCCTGAATGGCGACAAGCTTTGCAGTGGTCAGTTGGCTCCAGTCTTTAAGTATGAGCTTGCGGGTGAGATGCGTTATAGTCCAGAAAAGGAACAGTATGGTCGTAGCACTCAGGAGCGCGCTCATCGTGTTCACCATTCTCGCAACCTGTGACGGGTCGCTCGCAAACTGCGAGAACAGGTTTGCAGTCAGCATGAAAAACGGTGCTCCGGGCGGGTGACCGACTTCTAATTTGTAACCTGTAGTGATAAATTCCGGACAGTCCCAGAAGCTGGCTGTCGGCTCAATTGTGGAACAATACACAAAAGCTGCAATCAAAAAAGTCAGCCATCCGAGCGTATTGTTCACTAACCTATAATTTTTCATTTATAATTTAGATATGTGTTATACATTCTTTAAATCACATGAAAAAACGAGACTGGACACATGAAATGCTTTCAAGTTGTACGGCTCTGAAGCTATTCATGATACGATATGCCAGTCGGCATACCCTCATAAATTTTGAATTATGAATGCAAAGATAACATTTTTATATGACAAAGAAACTTTAATATATGTGCATTAATATAATTTAATGAACACGGCACGCCATTATGAAATATATGGGAAGGTGAGAGGGGAAGAAAGGGAGAAGGTGGGATGGGGAGAGAGTGGGAAGGTGAGATGGGGAGAAAGGGTGGATGGAATACGGGGATTGGAACAACGTGAAGTCGCTGAGATTCGCGTGGAACGCAGCGGGACGCGGTCTGTCTGCGTATACGGAGATTTTGACATAAAAACAGAAAGTGTTGGATATCAAGACATTACGCTTTTGGCGGTCGCAGGATGTCTTCATCCGCACGCGGAACGGGCTTTTCCGCAATGCAGGAAAGGCTTTTCGGGCAGACGGAAGAGGCTTTACGGGGACATGAGACGGGCTTTTCCGTAACCGGAGAAGGTTCAGACAAGTGTCTGAGAATGGGAAAACGAGGTTGCGAAAAGGCGTGAACGGGGAGACTGTGATGTAAGTTGCGGGATAGGATGCGGGGTAAGCCGGAACAAGAACTCGGGAAAACGTGTGGACATCACAGAGCAGTCCGCCTCAACGTTTCTATTTTGCAGATAAATAATGTCAAGATTTTTTACTTCGCGCCATGTACGGATGCCTGTTCATGAAACGCGGTTCTGACGCTGCGGACGGCTGCCGTAAAAGCAAAAAACTGCACATACAAAAGCGGCGGACGGCTTCCGAATGTCTTCCGGCAACGGTTCCGGAACAATGTCCTTGCCTTTTCTTATGCATCCGTTGACACACATGCCTCTGCTGCCAATGCAGGAATCACGCTCAGTGAATTGCGGTGCGGTAACGGCTAACAGCGCATGCTTCCGGCTATATCCTCCTCCGTCACATCAGCAGCCGGGCACAGGCGCACCGAGCGGTTGACTATGGCGACATGCTTCGAGTTATTCAACACCGAGTCGATATCGTGACTTACAATGACGACAGCACAGCTTTCGTTGATACGCGACAGCATAGTGTAAAGCTGGGTCTGGAAATGCCGGTCTATATAAGTGTTAGGCTCGTCAAGCACTAGCACTTCAGGGCCGGACACGATTGCACGTGCGAGGAGCACCCTTTGCAGCTGCCCTCCGCTCAGCTCACCTATATGACGGTGCTGAAGATGGTCTATCTCCAGCGTGTGCAGCACCTCACGCACCCTCTCCTGCTGCCGTCCGGCGTATGAGGCATACGGACGCAGCGAGGGCTTCAGTCCTGACAGCACCACGTCGTGCACGGAGACGGGGAACTTCCTGTCCAGACTGGTGTATTGGGGCAGATAGCCCATCGACAGGCTTTTCACCGTGTTGCCGTCGCGCATGTAGCGCACAGAACCCGACATCGGACTCATCAGTCCGAGCAACACCTTTATCAGACTTGTCTTTCCGCACCCGTTGGGACCGACAATGCCGAGGAAGTCGCGCTCCTTCACGCTTATGCTGACATCGCGCAGCACCACCTTGCCGTCATATCCCACCGACATTCCGTCAGTCTCTATGACAGACCGTTCTCTCATCTCAGACATCTTGCTACCTTTACCATTTCCTTCTGCCAGTCATATCCGAGCGGATCGATCTCCGTCATCACCGTCCCGGTACTTTCGGCAACACTTGATATATTTCCGTTTGCGAACTCCTTCTGCACAAAAAACACCTTGGCGCGCCCGTTCCTTGCCCTGTTTATCACACTCTGCATCTGTCGCGCGCTCGGCTCGCGGTTCTCCTCCTCCAGCGGAATCTGCGTAAGTCCGAAGTCGCGGGCGTAATACGTGAGCACGGGATGATAGATGAGGAAAGTACGGTGCGACGCTTTCTCCGTCAGACGCCTCACCTCCGAGTCCACACGATTGATAGAGTCGATAAGACTATCGAGGTTTTTCTTGAAATAGATGCTGTCTTTCTTGTCTATCCTCACAAGTGCCCTGTATATGTTTCCGGCAATTATGCGCGCATTGGCGATGCTCATCCATGTGTGCGGATCGGCTATTCCGTTTTCTGTCTTCACCAATGATATGCCGTCGGAAGAATCCACTACGATGGCGTGGGGTGCGTTCTGCTCGAGCTTTTTCATCCAGGTACGCTCGAAACCTATGCTCCCCACCTTCACATACAGCACACTTTGCGAGAGGTTCACCATCTGTCTGGCTGAAGGCTCGTATGTCTCCGGATTGCCTCCTTCAGGCACCATGGTCGCCACATCAAACCTGTCTCCGGCTATGCGTTCGGTGAAATATCTCAACGGTTCTATAGTTACCGTAATCACACGCTTGCCTGCGTCCGGTCCGCGACGGTCGCTGCACGAGACCGCCACAGACAGTATTGCCAGCAAAAAAAGAATGTTATATTTTTTCATCATCAGAATATTAGTTCGACTCCGTACGCGAGAAACACGTATCTGAGCATCTTGCCGACGGATATGCTTATTACTGAAATGAGCACGTTGGCCCTCATCAGTCCGAGCATTATGGTTATGGCGTCGCCAAGCACGGGAATGAAGGCGAAGAAACCGACCCATGCCCCGCGCCCCGCCATGAAACGCTCGGCGCGCGACAGGCTCTCCTTGCTCACATGCAGATAGTGCTCTATCCAGTAAAGCTTGCCCAGACGGCCTATGCCGTAATTCATTATGGAACCGGCGACATTGCCTATCGTCCCGTAAACGACAAGCGGTCCGGGCTGCAATCCGGCTGCCAGCAGTCCCACCATGACCGCCTCACTGCTGAAGGGCAGTATGCTTCCGGCAAGAAAGGCGGATATGAGCATGCCCCAATATCCCCAATTAATCAAGAAGTCTATGAAGGCATCCATATACCATAAATTGTCATTAATAATATCGAAAGGACTATGACAAAAAACGAGACGTTTGTCAGTCGGGTGTTGGTGAACACGATGTAATGGGCAATCAAAGGCGCGGTGTTGACAACCATGATGCCTGTAAGCTCAGAGTAAAGATTCGGCTGAAGCACCAGCAGCGCCATCACGTATATGCCTGTAATGGAAAATATCTCATAAATCATGCGGGTGCGTATCTTGTCCTTATAGCTGTTTCTGTGGAAATGCACGATACCGACGACCATAAACAGGGCAAGCATGGCAAAAACCATGATTCTGCCGTCAGTCAGCACGGTATGGTCGAACAGCTTTCCGAATTCTGCCAGCTTGCGGAAATGGGCGGCAAGAGCCTCCGGATTTCCGGTGTATATGTGATAACTGGCAAGAAACCAATAAGGGAAAACAAGTCCGATGACTGATGCGAAGAATGTGCGTATGTTGCCTGCAAGAACATTTGTGAACAGCAGAATCCACATCAGAGGGACCAGAAAGAACACATGGACAGACATTGTGCTTGCCAGTCCTATCATAAGAAAGGCATAGAACACAAGCCCCATGGAACTTTTGTTCTGGTAGGCATGAAAAAAGAACATGTAGAACACGATGAAACACAACTGTGTCAGAGCCGACGATACAGGAGACACAAGAAGTCCGGACATAAGGAAAAGCACGATGTACGAGCATGAGACCATACGGCTGTATACGCGGATGATGGCGTTGGAGTTGTTCAGCTCCACCATGAGGTAGGAAGACACCGCCAGCACTGCGAACTGAATCCAAAGATTCCGCTCAGCCAGTCCGCACGCCATGCTCATCAGTAAGGCATATACCGCTGTGACAGGCAGTGCGAAACGGCTTTCAGCCACTATGTTCTGTATTCTCTTTTTTGCCAAAATGATATTATGAGTTTGTTATCCTGTTATGCCACAGGCATGCGTTCAGCGACACCGGGCTTACAAATCCTGCCCGATGTCTCTTCTGAAATATTTGTCCTTAAAATTGACGAGACGCGCCCCTTCAAACGATTTCGCCAACGCCTCCTCACGGTTCTGACCGTAAGAGCATACTGCGATGACACGTCCTCCGCTTGTAACGACGTTGCCGTCTTTCAACTGTGTACCCGCATGAAACAGCACCGAGTCATTCACCTTGTCCAGACCCTCAATAACATAACCTTTCTCATATTTCTGCGGATAGCCGCCGCTGACAAGCATCACACACACTGCGGCACGTTCGTCAAACTCTATTGTCTTCTTGTCGAGGCTGCCGTCAGCCACTCCTTCAAACAGGTCGACAATGTCGCTCTTCAGCCTCAGCATGACGCTTTCTGTCTCCGGGTCGCCCATGCGGCAGTTATATTCTATCACCATAGGGTCGCCGTCAACGTTTATGAGACCGAAGAAGATGAATCCCTTATAGTCTATTCCTTCCTCGGCAAGTCCGTAGACAGTAGGACGGATGATGCGGTTCTCCACCTTCGACATCCATTCCGGAGTGGCGAAAGGAACGGGCGACACGCTTCCCATGCCACCGGTGTTGAGTCCGGTGTCGTGCTCTCCGATGCGCTTATAGTCCTTTGCCTCCGGCAATATCTTGTAGTTCCTGCCGTCTGTAAGTACAAAGACCGAGCACTCTATGCCGCTGAGATACTCCTCGATGACTACCCTTGCGGAAGCGTTTCCGAACATACCGGCGAGCATTTCCTTCAGTTCCTTTCTGGCTTCATCAAGTGTCGGCAAGATGAGAACGCCCTTTCCGGCGCACAGTCCGTCAGCCTTCAGCACATAAGGGGCTTTCAACGTTTCCAGAAAAGCGAGTCCCTCATCAAGTGTCTCACCCGTGAACGTGCGGTATTTTGCGGTCGGTATGCCGTGCCTTTGCATAAAACCCTTGGCAAAATCCTTCGATCCCTCGAGCACGGCACCTGCCTTTGACGGTCCGATGACGGGAATGGAGGATGTGCGCGGGTCGTTCTTGAAATCATCATATATGCCTTTCACCAACGGGTCCTCCGGTCCGACGACAACCATTCCGACGCTGTTTGCGACAGCAAATTCCTTCAACGCCTCAAAGTCGTCTGCCTTTATGTCAACATTCTCTCCACATCCGGCGGTGCCGGCATTACCGGGAGCGATAAACAGTCTGTCCACTTTCTCACTCTGGGCGATTTTCCATGCAAGGGCATGCTCGCGTCCTCCACTTCCAAGCAAAAGAATATTCATAAGCTATCTATATTTGTTTACGTTTTGTCAATACAACACATAACGGCAGACAGAGGACATCCGGCTGCCGCATTATAACGTTTATTTGAGGTAATCCTCAAAATATTGGGTTATTCTCTCATGCAGATGAACACTCTGACGTCCTCGCATGTTGTGCGGTTCACCCGGATATACGAAGAAGTCGGGCTGTGTTCCGGCTGCTATGCAAGCCTGAAGGAAAGACAGGCAGTTCTGCGGAACGACCACAGGATCGTTCATTCCGGTGATGATCTGCAGTTTTCCTTTAAGGTTCTTTGCCTTATAAAGCAGACTGCTTTCCTTGTAACCGTCGGGGTTGGTCTGCGGAGTGTCCATGTAGCGTTCACCGTACATCACCTCATAATACTTCCAGTCGATGACCGGACCGCCTGCCACGCCCACCTTGAAAACATCCGGATAGGTGGTCATAAGAGATGTGGTCATGAATCCGCCGAAGCTCCATCCGTGCACGCCGAGGCGGTCGGCATCGACGTAAGGAAGGGTCTTGAGATAGCCGACACCGCAAATCTGGTCTTTCATTTCCTCGACACCAAGATGTCTGAATGTCGCCTGCTCGAAGTCACGGCCGCGGTCTGACGAGCCACGGTTGTCAAGAATGAACACGATGTAACCCTTTTGCGCCATGTAGGTTTCCCATCCGCGGCTCCAGAAATGCCAACGGGCTTCTACGTTTCTTACGCCAGGTCCGCCATAGACATAGACCACTGTGGGATATTTCCTGGACGGGTCGAAGTCGTGAGGTTTCACCATACGGTAATAAAGATCGGTGTTTCCGTCGGCTGCCTTTATCGTTCCCGATGTGAACTGCGGCACGGCATATCCCTTCCAAGGGTCGTCCGCAACGAAGTAGCTCACTCTTTTTGCCGACTTCGTATCTATTATATCAATGTTGCGCGGAACGTCAGGCTCGGTGTAATTATCTATTATCATACTGCCTTCAGGAGACAAAGCGAGCCTGTGACCGTCACCGCTGTTGGCATGACAACCCTTGCCGTTATCAAGCAGTCTGCGCTTTCCGGTCGCCACATTGACCGAATAGATGTTGTTCTGAATGGGACTGCACTCCGTAGAAAGGATTATGGCAGACTTGTTCTTCACGTCAAATCCCATCAGTGCAAGCACCACCCACTTGCCGCTTGTAAGCTGTTTCGGCTCGCCGCCCTGCGTACTCAACAGGTAAAGATGGTTGTATCCGTCGCGCTCGCTCTGAAGAATGAACTTGCTGCTGTCCCATGGCAGGAAAGCGACAGGATTGACCGGGTGTACGTATTTGTCATGATGCTCATGATATAATGTCTTCACCTTGTTGCCTGTCTGTGCGTCATAGGCGTCGAGACTTGCGTCGGTCTGGTCGCGGTTGACTTCTATCAGATATATCTGTCTGCCGTCCGGAGTCCACGAGATGTTTGTGAAGTATCTGTCTTTCGGGTCGCCCACATTCAGATAAACCGTCTTTCCGGTCTTCAGACTGTAGACACCGACAGTGACCTCATGGCTTGTCTCTCCAGCCATAGGATATTTCTCAGGCTCCAATGTCGCTATGCGCGTGTCTATTCCGACAAGAGGATAGTCTGTCACCATGGACTGGTCCATGCGGTAGAAAGCCAGACTCTGTCCGTCGTTGCTCCAGAACAGACCTTTATTTATGCCGAACTCGTTGCGGTGGACACTCTGTCCGTACACAATATCTCTCGACCCGTCGGTCGTAAGCTGCACTGTCTTGCCGTCCTTGCCCACAACAAACAGATTGTCGTCCTTGACATAAGCGAGCGTCCGGGACACTGCGTTCCATTCTTCCGCCTGCATTCCCTGACCGCTGACATAGGATGCCGCCACCTCCTTCTTCTTCCAGTCAACCAGCACTCTCATGTGTCCGTTGGTGAGCATCACTATGTTCTTGTCAGCATAAGGGAACTGCGCGCTGTAAAGACTGTGTATCTTACCGTCCTTGCCGAGTCCTTCCTTTTCTATCACATTATTTATATCGTCGAGCGTGAACAGCTGTTTCTCGCCGGCATTCTTAGGATTGACGGCACTGCACTTGTCGTAGTCATTATGGACAAGAGTCTCTCCCCACCACGCTGTGTACCTGTTCTTCGGCGACATATTGTAATAGTTGTTGCCGCCAAAGTTAAGATCCTCCAGTGAAAACTGCTTCAGCTGTGCGCCCGCATTGCCAAAATACATGCTGAAAATAACCAATAATAAAGTTGAAAACTTAATCCTCATCTGCCGGTCTCCTTTTTATAAATTTACCAAAATCACGTTCCTCACGCTTGCCTCCGCGTCCGAAATGCTTTCCCCCGCGCTCCGTCTTCCTGAAATCACGGCGCGACGGTTTTCTGTCAGAGTCGTCCGAGGCATCCCGGTTTCTTCCGACGTTGCGGCGTTCAGGCGTGTTCTTCATCCGCTCTATGGAATAGAACTTGAACGAACGGATGTCTGCGGCTTCGTTCTCCTCCTCCTCATCGATGCGCTTCTTGAACTCACGGTTTTTCTTGAAACGGTGTTTCTCAGCCATCTGTCTCTTTTCCTCATCGGTCTTGACTACTCCGCCCTCTGACCTGAACTCCTTCATCCTGCCGCCGAACATGGTGTACTTCCTGAACTCACACTCCAAAGAGCCGTTATAGACAGGAATCTTTATCGACGGTTTCAGACCTATCTGGTCGAAGCATTCCTCACGATAGCTCAGCACCCACGCCTCATTGTCGGTGAACTCATGCTTCAGCCGCTCGCCTATCATCCTGTATGTGGCAAGCAGATTGGGCGTGGAGATGCGCTCTCCATAAGGCGGATTGGTGACGATGATGCTCTTGTTTGCCGGTTTTTTGAAATCAGCGAAGTCGGCTTCTTCCACAGTTATGTCGCCCGTAAGGCCTGCCGCCCTCACGTTAAGACGCGCTGTGTTTACCGCCTTCACGTCGATGTCGTATCCGTAGATGTGATGTTTGAACTCCCGTTCCTGCGAATCGTCGTTGTAGATGTTGTCGAACAGCTCCTTGTCAAAGTCGCTCCACTTCTCAAAAGCAAACTCCTTGCGGAATACGCCCGGGCTCATGTTGTGGGCGATAAGCGCAGCCTCAACAAGCAGGGTGCCCGATCCGCACATCGGATCGATGAAATCGCACTCACCGTGCCAGCCCGTCATGAGTATCATTCCGGCAGCAAGCACCTCGTTGAGAGGAGCCTCGACAGACTCCTGCCTGTAGCCTCTGCGGTGCAGGGATTCTCCGCTTGAGTCGAGCGAGAGTGTGGCGTTGTCCTCGGCAATATGTATGTTAAGGCGTATATCCGGATTGCTCACCGAAATATTCGGTCTTGTTCCGGTGTTCTCCCGGAACTGGTCTACAATGGCATCCTTAACCTTATAGGTCACGAATCTGGAGTTTCTGAACTCCTCCGAATAGACTACCGAATCGACAGAAAAGGTCTTTCCTTTTTCTATAATCCCGCTCCAGTCTATTTTTTTCACCTCATTATATACGTCATCTGCCGAACGTGCCTTGAAGTGGCTTATGGGTTTAAGAATCCGTATGGCAGTGTGCAACTGGAAATTCGCACGGTACATCATTTCCTTGTCGCCCGTAAACGAAACCATGCGGCGTCCTGTCTTGACATTGTTGGCTCCCATCTGTATCAGTTCTTTTGCAAGAACAGGCTCAAGTCCCATAAATGTCTTGGCTATGAGTTCAAATTCGTTCATATCTGTTTTTTGTGTTATATTCAGTCATTTCTTATTGTCCGCGATGTGTCACCGTGTATTTCACATTCTTGCGGCTACACATCATGCCCATGCGTTCTTGCTATCTTAGTGTTGGGCTTCATGTCTTCCGTCACCCATTCATTGGCTCCCACCACGCAGCCCTCGCCTATCGTGACACGTCCCAGAATTGTGGCATTGGCATAAATCACCACGTTGTTCTCTATTATAGGATGGCGCGGTATGCCCTTTATAGGGTTTCCCATACTGTCGAGCGGGAAGCTCTTGGCGCCGAGCGTCACTCCTTGGTATATCTTGACATTGTTTCCGATGACACATGTCGCGCCTATCACCACTCCCGTGCCATGGTCTATTGTGAAGTATTTGCCAATGGATGCTGCGGGATGGATGTCTATTCCGGTCTCCGAATGAGCCATCTCGGTGATAATCCTTGGTATGAGCGGCACCCCGAGCAGATAGAGCTCGTGAGCCAGACGATAGTTCACAAGAGTCTTGATGATGGGATAGCACGAGATGACCTCGCCGCAGTTCTCCGCCGCCGGGTCACCGTAGTATGCCGCAGTGACGTCAGTCGAGAGTACACTTCTTATTTCAGGAAGACGCGAGATGAGTTCCGCCGACAGTTCTTCCGCCCTTTCCGAAAGCCCCGTATTGTCGTCCGGAGCATCCTCGCTGCAACAGTCGCTGAAGCAAAGTCCTGCCTCTATCTGGTCGGAAAGCAGTCTGTGCAGCTTCTCGACGTTCACACCTATATGATAACGAATGGTTTTTGAGTCGAATGATGAATTACCGTAATAACCGGGAAACAGTATTGCCCGCGCCAGTGATATTATTTCTTCAAGCACCTTACCGGAAGGAAGAGGACTTCCGTCGCGATGATGATGACATATGCCTTTCAGCGATTCCGGTGCCGAAAGTCTGTCAACCGTCATTGTGAGCACATGAGTCAATTGTCCGTTACTCATTTCTTGCAATTGTGTATCAACATTTCATATGAAGCCATGCTCCTATAACTATCTCAGGCTATCTGCCGTCCCATGGCTCAAAACATATTATTCCGCCACAAAATTAATAATAATTATCTGAAAAAACAGCACAAACATTAAATAAAAATATGACGTAACCGCAAAAGCGACGCATGCGTTCCGGCTCATGTAACGGTGTGTCAGAGAGTGTGAAAGGAAAGGTGTGTTTGTAACACAATTGTAACATGTGTTTAAAAACACTGTAATATGACGGCTATAAATTTGCGGACTGAAAAAACATATGTGACAATTTTATAAATTTGTATGGAAACAGTTTATCTATGTATTGTTGTCTTTCTGCTGTGTCTGGCAGTATTCGACCTGTTTGTGGGCGTCAGCAATGATGCCGTGAACTTCCTCAACAGTGCCGTCGGAGCAAAGGTTGCGAAATTCCGCACGGTGCTTGTCATCGCATCGCTTGGTGTGGCAGTAGGAGCAGTCATGTCGTCGGGGATGATGGATGTGGCGCGTCACGGCATCATGAGTCCGAACAACCTATCGTTCAACGAGGTGATGACCATATTCCTTGCGGTGATGGTGACGGACGTGATAATCCTCGACATGTTCAACACTCTGGGCATGCCTACCTCCACCACCGTGTCGCTCGTGTTCGAGCTGTTGGGCGGAACGTTTGTGCTTGCCACCATAAAGATGATAGGCGACGGCTCGCTTGGCTACGGAGACCTGCTCAATACAGACAAGGCTCTTAGCGTAATCATCGCCATATTCGTGAGTGTCGCGATAGCGTTTTTCTTCGGTATCGTGGTGCAATGGATTTCGCGAATCATCTTCACGTTCAATTATAAGAAGCACAGCCGCTACACCATAGCCATATTCGGAGGCATAGCGTTCACCGCGCTCGCCTACTTCATCTTCCTGCAGGGACTCGGCAAGTCGCCTTACATTGAGGCAAGCATACGCGAATGGATAACGGAAAACACCCAGATGCTGCTCGTCTACACATTCATAGGCTCTACGCTCATCATGGAAGTGCTACATCTGATGCGTGTAAACGTATTCAAGTTTGTGGTTCTCATGGGCACGTTCGCGCTCGCAATGGCATTCGCCGGCAACGACCTTGTGAACTTCATAGGAGTGCCGCTTGCCGGACTCGACTCATACAACGACTTCATGGCAAACGCCAACGGCGCGTCAGCCGACTCCTTCCTCATGACATCGCTCATGGAAAGCGCAAAGACTCCGCCCATATATCTCATAGCCGCGGGTATTGTGATGATAATAGCGATGGCGACATCGAAGAAAGCCCACAACGTGATAAAGACCAGCGTGGACCTCTCACGTCAGGATGAGGGCGACGAGATGTTCGGTTCGAGCCGCGCAGCACGCAGCATAGTACGCGCCACACAGGACGCCGACTCAGTGATAAAGCGTTACATTCCGCAGAGACTGAAGCAATGGATAGACAGCCGTTTCAACAAGAACGAGGCTGAACTGAGCGAGGGTGCGGCGTTCGACATCGTACGCGCCGCCGTGAATCTGGTGCTCGCTTCCATGCTCATCACCATAGGCACCAACTACAAACTGCCTCTGTCAACGACATACGTCACATTCATGGTGGCAATGGGTTCAAGCCTTGCCGACCGCGCATGGAGCCGCGAGAGCGCCGTGTTCCGCGTGACAGGAGTGCTGAGCGTCATCGGAGGATGGTTCATAACGGCAGGAGCAGCCTTCGCGGCATGTGCCATAGTGTGCCTGCTGATGTTCTACGGAGGCATAGTGATACAGGTGGCGTTCATGATACTCGTGGTTTATCTCCTCATACGCAGCAACCGCCAGTATAAGAAGAAGGAGAAAGAGAGCGGCAAGAGCAACATGTTCCGACTGATGATGCGCACACGCGACCCGGAAATAGTATGGGACCTGCTCAACAAGCACGTAAGCAAGACGCAGAGCTTCGTGGCACGTTTCACCATAGAACAGTTCAACAAGATAATCGACGGTCTTGAAAACGAGAAGCCGAGCGTGCTGCGCCACGTACAGCGCGAACTGAGAAACGAGAAAGAGGAGCTGAAGAAATACCGCCGTCAGGAGCTGCTCGCACTGAGGAAAGTGCCAAGCGACATAGCAATAGAACGCAACACATGGTTCCATCTCGGCATAAACTCATCAGAACAGTACATATACTGTCTGCGGCGCATGCTCGAACCGATAAAGGAACACGTGGACAACAGCTTCAACCCGATACCTGAGATATTCGTGAACGAGTTCAGACCCATACGCGAGAAGATAAACGAACTGATGCGGCAGACCGAGAACATCATCTCGACAGGGCAGTATGAGAACTACCGCGAGGTGCTCGCCAACGCCGACGCATGCAAAGACCTGCTGTCGACCGTGCGCAAACGTCACATCAACCGCATACAGCAGAGCGACGACAGCGACTTCAAGGTGTCGCTCGTATATCTGAACATATTGCAGGAAAGCCAGCAGCTGCTAAGCAACATGCGCCATCAGCTGAGAGCCGCGAAGAAGTTCATAGTAAACTGAAATACCTGTTTTTAAACTTTCAACCGATACGTCTGGAGCAGAACACAATCAGCTCCGGACGTTTTCCGTTTGTCATACGACTGAGAAAAGCATGACGCCTGCCTGCGATACAGGCAGACATGAGACTGCACAAACGCATGGCATACCATACCGGCACGCTCATGACTCACTGCGGAGAACACTCCCAGTGAAGCAGGAAAAGGCGTACTGATGACATGCCACGGATGTCGCCGGAAAGCTTAACCGGCACGATGACAATAAAATGAAAACGGTATGGCAAGACTGTACGGTTTTTCCGCTCTTGCAGGAAAGCCTGTTCCGCACTGCGGAAGAGCCCGTTTGAGACCACGAAAGAGGCTTTTCCGCACCGTGAAAGAGCCTCTTTCGCAACGTCATATGCACCATATGCCGACACAAAACCATAATTGTCTGATTATCAGAGAAATGTGCACAAACAAAGAATCAGGAAATATTGTTCTGAAATTCCGATTGCAGCTGATTGTGACACTTATGGATTTTTGCATCGGAAAGGCACGGAACGACAAAAGAGACGGGAAGAGCGTATGGCATGACAAATGAATAACGCATCATGGAGGAAACCGCCCCGCGCTGACATCACCGCCAGACACTGATGAAGTCTGTATGCCGTTACGGGGCGACAAGGCACATACCGTGGTGAACGAATACGGCGCATCGCCTGAGGCAATGCGCCGTACATATTATTTTACGAACCATGCTGCATGGCATAAGCTAATGCCGCAGAACGCAAATGTCGGATTAGAAGAGTTTTGACGGATAAACGCCTTCGTCGATAAGAGACTGTATCTTGTCTACAACAGACTGACGGTCGGCTGCATATGTCACGCCAAACCACTTGCTGGTCGTATCGAGCACTTTCACCGTAGCGGTTTTCTCATTAATAAGCTTGTTCACCATCAACGGGATGAAGAACTCAGCCTTGAGGTTCTCCATGTTTTTCGGATCGGAGAGGAACTCCTTGAAATAAGCCTCACTGTGCTCGAAATAGTCGGGAGTGAATCCCCACATGTTCATCGACACAGGCGTGTTGTCCTCAACAGCTACCCACTCTCCCTGCTCGTCCTTATAGCACACAGGACCGTTCACGCGCATTATCTCGGTGCGCTCCACAACAGTTGTGAGGTTCTCGTCGGCGTCCTTGGAGCAGATGCCACGTGCCACCGTACCGTTCTCAGACAGTGTGTTGCCTACGCGGAAGCCCACCATCGCATACTTGTTCTGCGAACCTTCAGGCAGCTCGGAGAGGAACTTGCCTATCACCTGGAATGCGTCGCGATTGTAGAAATCGTCACAGTTGATTACGCAGAACGGTTCCTTGATAATGTCTTTTGCCATGAGCACGGCATGGTTTGTGCCCCACGGTTTGACACGACCCTCGGGAACAGAGAATCCCTCCGGCAGATCCTCAAGCGACTGGAAGCACAGTTCTGCCGGGATGTGACCCTCGTACTTGGAAAGAATCTTATCGCGGAAATCCTGCTCGAAATCCTTTCGGATAACAAACACGATTTTGCCAAATCCGGCTTTGATGGCGTCGTATATGGAATAATCCATTATTGTCTCGCCATTAGGTCCTAAACCGTCCAACTGTTTCAATCCACCGTAGCGGCTGCCCATACCAGCTGCAAGAAGTAATAATGTAGGCTTCATAATATGTTATTGTTTATATTGTTAATAATTCTGGTTGCAAAAGTAACAAATAAGAATGAGAAAACGAAAAGCGCGGAGCAGTTTTTTGCTCCTGACACACATTAGCCGATGCATCGCTCCGCACATACGCCGCCTCTCCCCATGCATGTTTTCAGAACGGATAGCCTATGGCAAAGTGCAGGCTCTGTCCGTCGCGGAACGACGATATGTTGTAGAAACCGCTCTTGTACGGCACGTGAAGACCCACGCCCCAGTCAAGGCGCAGCACGAAGAACTCAAGGTCGTAGCGCAGTCCTACGCCTGTTCCCAGCGCGGTTTCCTTCAGCAGGTTCTTCACCTTGAACAAGGAATTTGTGCGGTAGCCGTCGTCACGCAATGCCCACACGTTGCCCGCATCGAGGAACGTGGCTCCGTAGAGATTGCCGAACAGGCGGAAACGGTACTCGAGGTTGGCTTGCAGCTTAAAGTCTCCGGTCTGATCCATATACGACGTACGCTCGCTGTCAGTGTGATAAGCACCGGGTCCGATGCTGCGCACATTGAAAGCCCTTATGCTGTTGGCTCCTCCCACATAGAACTGCTCACTGTAAGGCGCGCTTTCAGAATTGCCGTACGACCATATGAGTCCGGTGCTGACGTGCCCCACAAGCTGACTGTGGTCGCCCACTGCCCATGTCTTGCTGAAGTCGGTCTCTATCTTGAAGAACTGCGCATAAGGATTCTTGAACATCTGCTTGTACTTGCTGTTCCATTTTTTCCCCGCAGCCAGATAACCGAGTGAAAGCAGATTGGACGCCTCGCTTACCACCACCTGCCAGTAAATGGGGTTGCGGTAGGTGGCAGGACTGGAATAAGTGTACGAGTAACGCATCTTAGGCACAAACTGGTCAGCCATTGTCACGAGCAGATACGGGTTCTCGTTCATGACATCTCCGAACGCCTCGGTCATGTGTGTCATGTATTCATATTGCAGGATGAGCGGACTGAACTGATGGACAGACGTGGCAGTGCGCTGGAAATTGTATGTGAGCTCGCCCGAAACAATATGTCTTTTGAAATATCCGGAGCGGTTGATGACGCTCGACGATGCCTTTAAGATTGTGGAAGGAGTGTTGTACCACCGCACACGACGCCAGAAAGGAAGGACGAGACGCGGAAGCTCCAATGACACGTTTGCGCCATACTCATATGAATTCATCTCCGAACTGCTGCCGTCAGCGTTGTGTCCGGTCTGCCACTCATATGAGCCGTTGATGTTGATGTCGAGTTTCTCTCCCCCTCGGAAGGCGTTGCGACGGCTTATACCTATGACGGCTCCCGGTCCGAGTTTGCCGCTCGTCTTGCCGACCATGTTTGCCTCGACGTAGAAATCGTAAGGTTTGTCGAACACACAACTGAGGGTCATGTCGAGCGTATCACAGCTCAATGTGGTGTCACGGGGTGTAAACTTGAAATCTACTAAACTGAAAAGCCCGGTTCCGGTTATCTTGCTTGCAGACTGCAGATAATCGTCGTGGCTGTAAAGTCTGCGCGGACGCAGCTTCAGGTCGCGCAATATGACACGCGTGCGGAGAGGCGGTTTGCGACCATTGAACCGCACTGTGAAGTATCTGTGCACAAGCGAATCGCTGAGCGTCTCCATGAAATCTTTCCGCAACTCGAGGTTGACCTTTCCTATATACCACTTGCGGCGCACTCCGTCGGGCACGCTGTCGGCAAACTGCAGGCGCAGCTGAACCGTATCAGCCACCGAGACGGTGTCGGCAAGATAGGACGCATAGCCGGGCTGGTAATAATAATATCCGTTATTGCGGAACACGTTGCTCAGACGTGTACGCTCGGCATCAAGCACCGAGACTTTGAAAGGGTCGCCCGGATGTATGAGTGTCTCGCCGAGTGAGGAGCGTATAAGAGAGTCGGCTCGCGGCGGGAAATTGACATATCTCAGCGAATCTATCCTATAGAGATTGCCCAGACTGACAGTATAGCCTATCTTTGCCTTCTTCGGGTTTTTCTGAGTGATGACATCATATTCCACGTTTGAGTCGAAATAACCGTTGGAACGGAGAAGCTCATTCGCCACCTTGGCGCGAAGCTCCGGATTGACCCGGCTCATCAGCACGGGAGGCTTACCGAACGACTTGGTCATCCACTTCGAGAAGACAGAGCGCGACTTGGAGAACGCATTCCATATCCACAGTCCGTAAGGAAACGGAGAGCGGTGGTAAGAACTTCCGAACAACGCTCCGTTGGGAGCCGTGGCGAGCGCAGCCTCCACCTCTTCCTGCACGGCAAGAAAATGGTCGTTCTTCTCGTAGTCCTTGTATTCTATCTTCGTCAGACCGACAAACAGCTGGTCGTCCTCAGGAATGTTCTTCGTGCTTGAACACGACATCAGCATTCCCGATATTATAAGAACGACGCATAATGAGAATCTATCTGTTGTTTTCATCTTTGCTTACTGTAACAGAATCTTTTGGCATATTTTTGTCAGAATTATCCTTGCTCTTGAATCTGAATATGTCTGTGAGACGCTGCAACTTGCGTCTCCACATGAAACCTCCACCGTATTTGCCGACATAACCCTCAAGCCAGTCATAGCTGTCGCGCTCATAGAACAGCTTGAGATACTTGTTGGAATTCTGGCTGAGACGGTATTCGAATGTCACGTTGTCGAAGAACGTATTGTTCTGATTCTCCACTTCGGCTCCTGTAGAGACCTTTCCTCCAATGACAATATTGAGCCGGTTGTTCCAGAACCGTTTGGAGAACTTGAACGAATAGTCCGTCTGCACCTGTCCGCTGCTGAGCGTTGTGTTGTCCATACCGAAACTGAGGTCAAGCGTACGCAAGGCATTTCCGGATATGGAGTTTATCTGACTGTTGAGGAATGCGCTCAACGCACTGTTCATGGAGAATGAGCTTGTGTTGCCGTCGGCAAGATACATGCCGGTTGTAAGCATGGTGACGGCAAGTTTTCCTCTGTTCTCCTCAGACATGGTCTGGAGCTGATTGTGTATTGTCATATCCTCCGGCGCATCAATGATGAATTTCAGTCCCATATCGTTAAGCGTCTTTGTGATGACCACTCCACAATTGAACAGTACACTGCGTCCCGCACCTCCGTCCGTAGAGACATTAGTCTTGGTCTGCTCCGTAGCCGTGATGTTGAGTTTCGGGTTCATCGGATCGCCCATAAACTCTATGTAACTGCCATCCTGTATGACAAACGTCTTCAAAGGAATCACCGGAAGCGAATATTTCATCTCACCGTTGCTCAAGGTGTATCTTCCCGTAAGCCGCAGGTTGTCTACAGCGTTATACTGCATACGCAGGTCTCCTCCGCCAATAAGGTCGACATAGTTTGAGTGGCTCTCGTTAAGCGCGCACATGATGTGTGCGCCCTCATCGATGCTCATTGTGAGATCCATGTCTATGCCTGTAAGGGGCGGTCGGGTGACAATGTCTTCCGTGGAGTCGTTGAGATTGACAAACTTGACGAGTCCGTCAAGCTGATTGTCGGTGGTCAACGGTGAGTCGCGCAGGATGTATGTCATATCTGTCGAGCCGAGCACATCAAGCTTGCCCCTGATCTGCATGCTCTCGAGAGAGCCTCTCAGCATGGCGTAGAAGTTGACATACGCCTTGCCGTAAACCTCCGAGCGTCTGTTTTCCTTTGCGTTGACGAGCTGATAGTTTGTGGCACGTACACCGAGATCGAGATACATATTGTCCATATCAGCAAAATCAAAATATCCCGTAAGAGTCAGAGGGCTGTTGTTCCGGGCATACATTTTATAGTCATCGAAAACAAGATTGCTGTTTGTTATCGGTACAGGGGTCTCGTCAAACCGGAGCCGGACACCATAAGGGATGCTGACAACATAAGCAGAGTCGAACCTGACCTCTCCGTTCACTACAGGTGAAGACAACGCCCCTTTTATTGACAGGTCTCCTCCGGCATATCCTCTAAGTCCGAAAGTGTGGTCTGGCATGAAACCGTTGATTATCCGGAGCGGTGTGCGGCTCAATGTAAGATCGGCATTGAGATAACCGTCATCCGCCGAATTGTAGCTGCCTTTAAGGGTGGCTATCTCCTCATCATTACATGAGAGGAAACCGTCTACGTAATGGCTGCCGTCCTCTTTCGGCATGTAGGCAAAGTCGCTTGATAAGTTGCCGATGCGGTTGCCTTCATAAACGAAGTTTTCTATGGATACGGACGACGAGATGTTTTTCTCATCAGCCGTGCTCACAAGATGGAAATCGCCGTTCAGTATTCCTGACATCTTGGGGACATACGGTATCACGGAAAGCACTTCATCAAGATTGAACTTGACCAGACCGACAGTTATGTCCTGAAGAGCCTCTGTACTGTCGTTCGTGAAAACACGGATTCCCATACCGTCATCAGCTCTAAGCCGGAGATTTGCGGAAATGCGCCTGTCGTCTCCGAAGAACAGATAGTTGTCCTTGTTTATCTCGAAAGGCTTGAATCCGAGTATCGGAGTGCCTCTGCTTCCAAAGCGTACGCGGATGCCGTTATCCGCCATAGCAGCATCTACACCCAAGGACACTCCCACTCGTTCCTTGTCGTCATACATGCGCACTCCCAAATAGATGCCGCGCTCATAGAAGGCTCCCCGGAAAAGGGTATTGAACACGTATTGCGGGTTTCCGGGACCGTTACGCACCTGTCCGTTGAAATCTGTACGCAAGGTATCGGAATTCACTACCAGTCTTATGGTGTCAAGCCGCACACCTGAGACAACAAGCGAATCGATGGCGATGTTTCCGTTAATTCCGTCTGACATGGATGAGCGCATATCTATCTGAGCATGCTTCATGTCGAAACCGAACTTTTTGAGTGAGCGGCTGAAGAAGTTGTCACGTCCGGCACAGAAATGAAATCTCATGTACGGGAAATTCTCACGCAGACGGGCTTGGTCTATATAGCGTTCCTTCAGCTGCCTGGTTACCTCAGCCATCAGCTTCTGACCACTGCGCATTATTTTCTCATATCCTCCGGAGGCTCTGACCATCATGTCGAAGTCACCGCTTCTCACTACAGCCGACGTTGAGTCAGCGCGTGTGAACGCATCTATCAGGACATCTTCCGGTGTATATACACGCGAACTGTCTGTCAAGGCAATATTGCGTATGCTTCCGCTTACACTGTGGTTTTTCTTAAAGTTGCTGGCAAAATCCATATCTGCTTTAAGAGACATCTCCGCAGGCACGTCGAACACCCGAAGCCGATAAAAATCAATATTCTTTATATCACACGACAAATTGCCTCGCATACTCTTATGGCTCATCGCAGCATTGAGTGCCACACTGCCGTCAAGCAACTGGTTGTGGCTGTCGAGAGTGGCACGCGCCTTGCCTTTGTCGATAACTGCGTTGAATGTTATACCGGACAGATTATAAACAGAATAGACGAAGTCGGACACAATGGCATTGACATTGAGTAGCGTATGTGATGAGCGAAAATCGGTTCCTTTTCCGGACATGACGATACTGCCGGAGAATGGCTTGAATTCAAGAGACGGCATGAAATGGCTTATGTCAAGCCTTTCAGCCTCAGCCTTTGCTTTATAAGACATTCCGTCTGTATTCATGAATGCGGACAAACTTAATTTTCCTCCGCCTTCGGCAGCAGTGACATCCACATCATACTTCGTTCCTCTGGCAATGAGTTTCCCGTCAACGGATATGCCCTTTGGAATACGCAGAGCAGGACTGCCGGCAAGAGAAGCGATGAAATCCATATTATAGGTTTTGGCTTTCAGATGAAGGTCTGCTCCTAACTTCTTGACATCGTTCAAATCCATAAGCCGCCCATTACAGCTTATATCGAAAGCCGAGGGAAGTTTTATAACAATACCGTCAAGGCTTGCCCGCCTCATGTTTCCAGTCACAGAAGCTTTCACGGAAAGCGGATAGTTGGGCCATCTACGCATAAAGCCAGACGGCATTGAAGCCATGAAGCGGGACAGGTCCTGTTTGCCGAGCGATGCATCGAACAGTACATTGAGTTTTCCCGTGGATTTGTCTGAAAGGGCATTGAATGCGACATCAGCCCGAGCACGCACTGATGACTCGCTTGTACGCAATCGGAAATCGGGCATGTTAATCCGGGCGGAATCGAGTGAGACAGAGCCGCTGATTTCTTCCATGCGTATGCCGCTTTTCTCATAAAACGCGCACTCATTCATCCGAAGACTTAACGACGTGTTGTGATAGACGACTGAATCGATCGACATGTTCAGTCCAGAAAGCGCGATATGGTTATAATCGAGACCAGAAACAGGTTTCTCGTAATTATTGTCGTATGTTATCTTTCCGTTATCCAGCCTGAAACGACCTACTGTATATTTGCCTTCATGCAGGTCAAAACGTCCTTTTCCGACATTCACGTTGCCCATATAAGCAGACAGTTGGAGTGTGTCCCCGGGCATATGTACAGTAACGGAAGTGCGTGATATATTGAGTTTGTCAAGACATATTTTCCAGAAATTGGATGATTCTGAGGTATCTTCGGGGACACTGTCGTTCAACGCGACATCTATATTTGCGTCTGCCAGTGACACACTATTGAGACGCACTGTCTCCTTATTGAGATTTATACAATGGCTTATAAGTTCAAGACTGCCGAAATTTCCTCTTACACGCGCGCTCTCAATAAGTCCGACAGTATTCAGATTTACATCGCTAAGACTAAGACGGTCTATTTCAACCTGACTTCTGAACAAAGGCATAAGCCTTATATCTACAATAATGTTGCGAACATTTGCTATCGTATCTTTTTTACCAGAGATAGAGTCAGACGGCTGTAGCACACACACACCGTTTATGCTTAAATCAAGAGGGAACGCCAGTCTCACATTGTCGACGGATATGTCGAGTCCGGTCTTTTCGGATGCAGTTGATGTGACCTGTCTTACAATCCAGTTCTGAACAGGAGGTATATACAAAAGCACTGCCATGATGAAAAATATGGCGACCGGTATGAGCAAGACTATCAGTATCTTCTTAAAGATTTTCTTCATTGGCATGTCTTTGTATGTAAATCTGGAATATCTTATTCTGAAACGCGCATCGGCCTGACACCGTCATGTTGTATGCATCAGGCGTTGCGCACTATACCACGCCACAAAGGTTCATCTGGTAGTATGGCGTCGAAACTCATCAGTTGTTTTGAGACGGGATGTACGAATGTTATATTAGCCGAGACCAGCGATATGCTACCGTCCGGATTGCTGCGCCGCGCTCCGTATTTGAGGTCTCCCTTTATGGGACATCCTATGGAAGCAAGCTGACAGCGTATCTGATGATGGCGTCCTGTCTTCAATTCCACTTCCAGTAATGTATAATTATCTGTGTGTCCGGCTTCCTTATAACTTAGCACAGCCTTCTTTGAGTCCGGCACCTCATGATTGTAGCAATAGCTTTTATTCTGTTTCTCATTGCGCACGAGCCAGCTTGTAAGAGTGTCTGCCGGTTTGGGAGGTTTGCCGGCTGTTAGCGCAAGATAGGTTTTATGCACGTCACCATTACGGAACATATCGTTCAGACGGGACAACGCTTTCGATGTCCTGGCAAACACCACGACACCGGACACGGGTCTGTCGAGACGATGAACCACGCCAAGAAAAACATTGCCAGGTTTGTTATACTTCTCTCTTATATACTCCTTGACAATATCAGACAGCGGCACGTCACCGGTCTTGTCACCCTGCACAATTTCCCCGCTATCCTTATTTACAACGATGATATGGTTGTCTTCGTATAAAACCTTCATTGAGATTATCATTAAATATTATGCATAATCCATAAAATCTGCTTTGCGCATATATTACGGATTATGCATAATGAGCAAGACGCAAATTACATATTCATGCCACCGTCTACCTGTATCACCTGTCCGGTAACATAAGAAGACATGTCGGATGCAAGGAACGTTGCGACATTGGCAATATCCTCAACAGTTCCACCACGGCGCAATGGAATCTTCTTTATCCATTCCGCACGGATATTGTCAGGCAGAGCCTGTGTCATGGCTGTGTCTATGAATCCCGGAGCTATGGCGTTGGCGCGTATGCCACGACTTCCAACCTCCTGTCCTATACTCTTTGCAAGAGCTATCAGTCCAGCCTTCGAGGCGGCGTAATTGCTCTGTCCGGCATTTCCATGAACACCCACCACAGATGCCATATTGATAATAGAGCCACTCTTCTGTCGCACCATGATAGGTGTGCATGCGTGGATGAAATTGAATGCAGACTTGAGATTAACGGCAATAACGGCATCCCACTGTGTTTCCGTCATACGCATCATCAGACCATCCTTTGTTATACCTGCATTGTTCACAAGTATATCAATGCTCCCGAAATCCTCATGCACCTTCTTGACAAGTTCTTCCGTCTCACCGAACATTGCCGCATTGCTTGCGTATCCCTTCGCTTTGACTCCAAGTGCAAGAAGCTCTGCCTCTGTCGCTTTTCCGTTCTCGTCAATAACAAGGTCTGTAAATGCGATGTTTGCACCTTCTGATGCAAATTTCAGCGCGATAGCCTTGCCGATACCGCGCGCAGCTCCTGTAATAAGAGCTGTCTTACCTGATAAAAGTCCCATTTTCTTTTTATTTATAAATAAACTATACAATAAATTGTCATTTGGCAGTATTCTTTCCAAGGGCACCGTATACCACCTTAGCCACAAGCGGTTTGCTCGCCTCTTCTGTCATTCCATGTCCAAGGCGACCATATATGAACGGCACTTCAAGTCCTTTTATACAATAATGTGTGATATCGGCAACAAGATCCACGTCCTCGATGTCAAACTCACCATCAGCCTTGCCTTCGGCATACACCTTACGGAAAAGCTCTATCTCATCTTCATCAAAATTCTTGCGCACCTTCTCCACCATCCAAATGTTCCGGAAAAATTCGGCACGCAGATTACCATTGCGCACCACCGTCTCTCTTATCATACTGAGGTGCGTATAAATGAGTTTTATAATCTTGTCTTGTGGCCGTATCTTCATGGCCGCCACTTCATCCAGCTTGTCGGAAAGCCGTTCCAGCTCAGACTCTATCACAGCCGAATACACGTCTTCCTTCCTATTAAAATATGTATAAAGCGTACGGCGTCCTTTACCTGATGCGACAGCAATGTCATTCATTGTCGTATTGGCAATTCCGTTTTTTGCAAACAACTGCCGTGCCACATCCACCAGCTTCTGTCGTGTTTTAGATACTGACATACATTATTATTGTTACGTTCGCTTCATCCGTATGCACATACTGGACTGCATGTGCAAAAATAAAATATTAATTTTATATATGCAAATAAATATATGATGATTTATGTTTTTTATACCATCGTATTCTGAAACGCAAGTAAAACTTCAATATGATTTCAGTATGTCATATTATCATAAGCACACAAATGCATTTTTAGTACAGTAATAAAGAAAATGCGGAAGCAATCTACAGGAATTCACAGCAATATACACAAACCTGACAATGTACGATAACACATAAAACATGATCATGAGGACTAAAATTCTACTCATATTAAAGCTGTAATGTCGTTTCATAACGCATTAAGCCGAACAACTTCCACGCATAACAGCATGAAATATCTTTAAATATGAAAAACATGTTTCATTCGTTTCAAGACTGACTTCACAATATATGCAAAATCCTGATTTACTTACTGATACACGCCATATATAAAACCATGACCCGTGAGATATCCGATTGATATTCCACTAACTTTCTACAACAATTTTGCATAAAAATAAAAAAATCACCATTATTACTTGTATGTTTCAAAAAAAAGCAGTACCTTTGCACTCGCAATTCAGAAATGACGTTGCAATAAATAAAGAAATATATCGCGGAGTGGAGCAGTTGGTAGCTCGCCAGGCTCATAACCTGGAGGTCGCATGTTCGAGTCCTGCCTCCGCAACAACAAGTGCCCGAAGTTCCTGATATCACAGGCTTTCGGGCACTTTCCGGTTATGAACCGGGACAAAATCAGAAATCTAACATTAATAATGTTACATTGGTGGGGTCGCCTAACAATGTAAAAAAAATGTTTTTTGAAACACCCAAAAATCCCTTTTGTAAAGATATAGTATCATTCACACTGCCAAGACTTCACAAAGGTAAATCATGGTATGTAGATTTTTTTGCTTTCGACCCGTCTAAAGACGGAATGAGACGAAAAAAATACATGCTTAACCGATACAAGACTCAAAAGGAACGAGAGGCAATGGCGGCTATCCTTATACATAACATATACGAGCGGTTAATTGCCGGATGGAATCCATTTACCCAAGGCGGAAGGACACGGCAATACACAGAGCTGTCTGTTGTACTCGACCGCTATAAAAGTTACATAGCAGCAGAATGTGACAAGGGAGTCATGAAAAAGAAGACAGCTGTCGACTATCTGAGCAGGTTAAAAAAATTAAATAAATTCCTTTCTGAAGTTGGGAAATTTAAGATTAAATACGTTTATCAGTTTGACAAGAAGCTAATAATGGATTTCCTTGATTACCTGATGTTTGACGACAATGTATCTGCGACAACGCGAAACAATTACAGGACATGGCTCTCTACTTTGTGTACATGGTTAAAGGATAGACTGTATATATCATGCAATCCTGTTGAGGGAATAAGTATGTTACGGGAAACAGAAAAATTCCGCGAGCCATTGTCACCGGCTGCACTTAAAAAGCTCGGCGACTACCTTAGGACACAAAATCCACCGTTTTATCTTGCGTGCATGATGGAATATTACACTTTTATTCGCCCTGACGAGTTGCGCTATATAAAAATAAGTGACATAAGAGTGAAAGAGCAGGCTGTATATGTATCATCATCTGTATCGAAAAACCGGAAAGGACAGTATGTCGCCCTTAATGATGAGCTTATAAAAGAGATGATTTTTCAGCATGTTTTTGAGACTCCATCTACAGACTATCTGTTTAGTGAAAACCTGAAACCGGGAAGCACACAGTTACATGTCAACAAACTTCGCATTGAATGGAAGAAGGTACGTGCAGCCCTAAGGTTTCCTGAGACGTATCAGTTCTACAGTTTGAAAGATGCCGGTATACGTGATCTCGCGAATGCTGAAGGCATCGTAATAGCACGGGATCAAGCACGACATTCGGATATATCTGTCACAAACAGATATCTGAAGACGAGTGGAGTCGATGATAAGGCAAAGCATTTCAAGGGGACACTATAGCATTTCAAAGAAATATCCCTTTACAAGCTTATTTAGCCCTTTCTCTCCAACCGTCAATTCCATCTTTTCGCAGACATACCTGCGATTCTTGAAAATAAAGATTTTGCGTACGTCTGGAATGGAGTCTGTTTCGAACTGTATATGGATTTCAGTCTGCGTATTAATAAGATAGTTATTTTGATGAAGCTGTCCGAGATAATGTTCTGCACTACAATTTGACAATGCCAATGACCATGAGTCATGAACGTTACAATATCCGCAATCAGACAGGTTAATTGCTTTGTCTAGACAGTCAGTAAAAGCCATTGGATACGGAACCTTCTTCGATGCATCCGTATATCCGGGCTTATTTATATATTGCAGTTTCGTGCCGACAAACATCACTTGCATGCGGTCTTCAGCTTTTGTCTTATCATGGATGTCTTGTGTTCCTGAAATACCTGCCCAGACTACCTTTGTGTAATCACGCGTGGGAAGGTCTCCTTTTTCATTTTTTAATGAAGGCATCTGAACCTCAGTCTCCCATGCTTTTTCGTAGACAGCACCATGTACCGTTGTACCAGACGGAGATGCCTCCACATAATAACCGACCATCTGTTCAGTTGTAATTCCGACAGGGCATATCTTTAGCGATATATATTCATCTGTCTTAGAATTACGTATAATTGCTCCAAACTGATTGACTTGCCCAAGGTTCCATGTATCATCAGAATCTTCTTTGTTTAAACCTGACGGACTGCCACCTCCAAATCCACCTCCACTTTCAGAATCAACAGGCACATCCGGAGCACTGTTTGTTTTATATATAAAGAACCCTTCCGGACATATAAAAAAATACTTTTTCTTATCATCTGTACTCAAATTGTTAAAATCATGAAGAAGTTCATCGTATGAATCGTAATTTTTTCGTTCATAACCGGACAGTACATCATCACTCAGACAATCATATAGATGTTGGTCAGAATCAGATACGTCGTATTTGATATTAGAAGAGCCTAAAGACAGTGTTTTTTCCTCATTCTCATCAGCAACATCAGATGTATATTCGTCGATAGGTTCGAAACATTGTATGCCATTATCAAAATATCTTAAGTTACTGATTAACTCTGCAGTTTTATCGCTATCATTGAAAATAAAGGTACAGTTGAAGAAGTTCTGCACTTCCTTCAAAAAATCAGTAACCGTCCAATGAGGCAGTGCCTCATGTATCAGAAATGTCTTGCGGGAATTGCATATGACAAGTCTATTCCACGGCATTACATCAACATCATTAATTGTAAGCCTATATCCAAAGTGTTCAATCACCTTACGGATTATCATTATCATATTAGGCATAATAGCATTTCCATGCGTATACAGGTATGGTCTTGAATCACCTTTGTCGAGAAATAACCTTGTTTCATTTTTAATTTCTTTCTTTGATTCATCATATACCGGCATTAATACATAATCAGAAACATCGCCCATTGCAGGCTTAGAATAAGAGTCCCATTTTCCGGAAATATACGTGTAACTTTTGTATGACAGACCTCCTCGCTCACCCGCAAACGTGTAACCTTTGCCATCGTATATTTCAATCTTTCCATAGTCAATTTCATCTATGTAAACATCACCGTTCCTTGCAATAAAATTAACATCAGAGTTGCCTCCTAACAGCTGTATCTTAACCTGCCTGTCTGAAATAGTATTGACAACAGCCGACCCGCGCAGTAGAAGATTATTATCAACAATAAGCGACGCTTCCATCTTTCTTGTTTTTTTAGAGGTCTGCAACAGCTGGATATTACTTAAAAACTGTCTGTTCTCCAAGATACTCATAGGAAGAATCACATCAAGTGTGTAACTTCCCGATTGTGTAAAGAAAGGATTTTCTTTTGTCAATTTAATCTCCTGAGATGTATCTGTAAACACTCTCTTTCCATTAAGATATAATTCAATCATTTTCTTCCTTTCATTTGATTGTAACGATTCAGATTATATGCAACGCCATCAACGCCATCAATCGATACAGACGCACGGATTCCGGCAGTCAAGACGACATTAAGCCTTCCAATTACGTCATTAAGAGAATATATTGTATTATTCAATTCCGCATTATCTGTATTCACATTGACAATAGGAGCAGTGACTGCGGTTTCCTTATCCGACCTCAGTGCCCTGGACAAATCTGATGCAGTCAGACTTCCCACTGTATTATTGCGCTGAGCCACGTCTATGAGCTGCAGGGCAGGTCTGATGGCAGAATTATTAACTGCATTGTGATTCGCGACGAATTCCCCTTCATGAACAACTCCAGCCTCACGGCGATAGTTGTTTCCACCGGTAAAGCCGCCTTCATAGTATCCGGAAGACTGGGCTTCCTGCTGCTTTCTGATAGTCTCGACTTGCAACATACCGGCAGCTGTAGCTGCAGCTGCAGCCGCATATGCAAGAGGGTATGTATGTGGTTGAGTTGGCTGCAAGACTGCACCGAAAGCAGATATTGCGTTCATTGCTGTTGTCGCCAAAGCCTGTGCAATCTGTATAGGCATGGCTTTTCTATTCGCCGCATTTTTTGCTTTCCTTATTTTTTCATCGCGTTCTTTCTCAAGCTTCTCACGCTTTGAAGTGTTATTTTTCGCAGCCTCTATCCGTTTATCGTATTCCGTCTGTATCTTTGCGGTCTCCGCGTCAGCACAAGCTTGTGCATAAGATGAGACAGACGACAACAGATTGTTAATACCACTTAAGACTACAACGGCATTCTTAAGTCGCTTTTTCCAGTTATCTTCATCGTTAATGCTTATAGCTTCTTGATACTGCTCATAATTCAACATATTTTCCTCATACATCTTCTTCAGTTCCTCATTGACTTTTTTCTGCTGTTCCACGGATGTAAATATATCATTCACTGCAGAGAAAGCATTATTGGAACTGGAACTGTCATCGCTCACGCCAGCCCTATCTTTAGCGACAGACAATGCAAGACTGGCAGCCTCACGTTTTTTCTCTTCCTCGGTTTGCCGTTTCTGAGAATATTTTTCCATAATGGCGAAACGCATCTGTTGATACTCTTCTTCACTTGTGAGACCTTTTTTATATATAACATCAAGAGTCTCCAACTCGATTCTCTTTTTCTCCGAAGAATCATATTTTACATATTCCTCCTGCATTTTACGGTATGTGTTCAGGTACCACATCTTCTGTTCAAGCTTATGCTTTTCTTCTTTGTCTAAAATTTCTGTTTCTATCTGGCGATAGTCTTCAGCAGATTCCTTATAGAGACTCTGTTTCTTCTTCAAATAATCAATGTCATTCCTAAACAAAGCTTCATTCAACGCCTGCTCATTGAGGTATATATCGCTGTCAGAATCATAAAACTGGGATTTTAGTTTTACCTGTGCAACTTCCTTCTGCCGTTCGAGGTCGTTCTTTTCAAGCTCTGTCTTTTTCTTTTTGTAATCAGCATCTGCATCCAATTTTTTAGCAATAAGGTTATCATACTCGGAACTCTCAGTCTTATTATACATCTTCATCAATTCAAGCTGTCTGTCATAACCATCCTGTATAGACTTGTTTCTCTTTTCAATATATTCCGTGTACGCAATCTCACCAGATGTGTATTGTGCATCAAGCGCAATCAAAGAAGTCTTCAAATCTGTCTCTCTATTCTTTAGAGCTTTCCGGTATCTTTTCTCGCGTTCACGCTCTTGCCTTTTTAATTCCTTATCATCAGGAGTACTGCCCGATGGCGATTTTCCGGAAGAGCTATTGGCTACTGTTATATCAGTAAACGACGCACCTTGCTTCTCTGCGTACTTCTGTATGTCTGTTATCCGTTTGTTCAATTTATATGCAGCATCAGCATATGCTCCGATTTGTTTAATATTGTAATTATAAGCCTTCATCCACCTGTCGATTCCAGACAACTCCTTATCAGTAAGATGTCTAATTAATGTTCCTGTACCTTTATCGCGGATAAATCCACCACCACCGACGGTATAATGCCGATATTCCTGCGTTCTCGGATCAAATCCATTTTCAGCAAGTCTATTTAGTACATATTGTTGATTCAATTCACGACGGCTTTTAAGATAAGAGTTGTCTATAAGTGCGGAGTTAAGTCCGCTCATCTTATTAATAGCAGCTTGTGCAAGTGCAGCCTTCTGCAGATTTCTAATGTATTCATCAAGTGCTGCTGTATTATTATTAATCAGTTTACCTTCAACAGTCAGTGTAGCATGATATTTCGGTACGATACCCTGCAACTGAGTGAGAGCCTTCTTACGTTCACGGATTCCATTGTTGGCATTTTCAATGATATTGCGCAGCGTTCGAATTTGTGTAATCTCAGCAGAGTTTGATGACGATGCTTCCTTCTGCACAGCTCTTAAGTCATTATAACTGTTACGCATCTGCCTTATTGCTTCAGCATGTCTTTTCGCTTCCTCACTATTGTTCTTAATATATCCGTAAAGCTTATATATACCATATCCCAAAGCCAAGACAACAGCTAACAATGCGGTATAGGGATGCGTAAGACTTGCAGCCTTCATTGCATTGATAGCCGCTGTTGCCTTAGCAATGTTGCCTGTAAGCAAAGCCATCGCAACACGCAGTGTCCCGATGAGAGCGACACGCACCTTAATGATTGCATTATGTGCACGATGTAACAGCAACAAGGCATTCTCCTTTGCATACCAAAGCGCGGCACTTATAGATGCTGCCTTATAAGTAGCCGTGAGCAATACAATAGAAGTTATGAGATATGTTATCTCTAATCTATATTTAACGACAAATGTAATTAAGTTGTACAGAGTTTTTGCAAGCATCGTTCCGGATGTAACAACGTAGCGCATGACCGGCAACAACTTTTCTCCGAGTTCAACGGACATGTCGTGGAACTGCTTCTTCGCCTTGTCTATTCGGGCCTGCTCAGTATTATTCTGTACATTAAACTCCTTTATTATGCTTGTTCCATCATTGTATGCTTGAAATGCAAGTGCCTGAGCCTTTCTGACCTGATCCAAATGTGAGGCAACAGATGAAAGCACACCTACAGCACGTGAGCCATCCAATTTCATTTTTTCAAACAAAGGTGCCATCGCGTCAAATCCACCCCTCGAGCGCATTGCATCAAGAAACTTAATAAGTCCAGTATTAGCGTCTTCCTTCATAATTCGGGAAAATTCCTTTACCTCAAGACCTGCTATTTTAGCGAAGCGTGCCGGTTTCTGAAACATCTTAGTGATTAATTGTGAGAAAACCGTCGCCGAAGTAGCAGCCTCCTGCTGATTCTGGTCTAGTGCAGAAGCAAGTCCAAGCATCTCGCTCTGAGTGATGCCCGCCTGGATTGCGACACCCGAAAGCTGGGATGTAAAATCAACCATATATCCTGCTGACGCGGATGAGTTTTGCGCAAGTTCGTTAATTGCCGACCCTGTTGCGAGCATCGCACCTCTCAGACCTTTTTTCTTATCTTCTCCGAACATCTGTGCCAACTTGCCTACCGACTGCACTGCATTTTCACCGAGGTCATCACCGAGAGCAACCTGTATCTTATCAGCGCCATCGACAAATTCTTTTATCATATTTTCATTGGTAATGCCAAGTCGTCCTGACGATGCCGCCAATTCATTGAGCTGCTCACGCGATGTACGTGTATCCATCTGTTTAAAAGCCTCATTCATCTCTTTGACTTCATCCTTGGTTTGTCCGGTGTACTTCATTACATTTGACATTGCAGAGTCCATGTCGAGAAAATCCTGTGTTGATTTCCTCATGGTAAACGACAGTCCTGTAATTGATGCAACAACAGAAAACACCAATGTCTGCATTCGATTAAACCTGTCCGCAAGTCTGTTTATCAAAGATTCCTGTACCGCATTTTCATCGTTTATCGCTTTAATTTGCGCCTTAAGTTGTTTCGCTTGTGCAGACATACGACGGAATTCCTCGGTACCGCGTTTCATTCCCTGAAGCTCATCATTGATAATTTTTAGAGAAAAACGTAAGTCACGTATTGACGCTTTATCCAAGGACTTAAGTGTACGATTAACTAGTTCAGTGTTGTTGACGACCTTAAGCGTCTCCTGCCCGGATCGTTCCAATTCTGTATTATACTGTTCGACTATAGTATTAACAAGTTTCTGCTTACCGTAGATATCACCGAGACGCGCCTTTATCTTCAACAGATTCTGATTCTGTTCTTTATATTGCGCGGAGTTCGGATTTAACGTATTTAGTCTTTTCTCGATTACAGCCTGTGCGGCCTCAAGCGACGATATAGATGCGTTGTCAATGTCATTAATCACGGATGCTACAAGTTTGCCCCTAGAAGATAATCTCTGAAACATCTCATCGGTCTGAGTAGCAGACGACTTAATCTCATCAAGTCTCTCCTTGCATAGTTCCAGATAAGACGACAGTTCCCTCCATTCTTCCGGTTTTGAAGTGGATTTCAGTTGACGACGAATAGAGCGTATCGCAGTCTCAATTTCACCGACAGAAGATTTAGACAAGTTGTTGATGGTGGATATTGTCTTGTTTACAGTCGTATCATATGCCTTTAGTTCTGCTTTTGCCTTCTTAATATCCTTGTCTATACCTTTCAAAAAGCTCGTATCAGTTTTCGCAGCAAGAGCCTTGTCACGAGCCGCTGTAAGATCATCGACTCTTTTTTTCAATTGCTCGAGATTATTCTTCGCTTCTTCTGAATTAAGCTTAATGATTGTAATAAATTCCTGACTGTTTCCTGCCATAGTAATTCATTTAGAAATTAAAAATTCTGTAATAGACTCCTACTCCGACAAATGGTGTTAATCCCGATTTGCCGAGTCCATAACCGCCCAAAATACCAACACCCAGGCGTCGTCTATCCTTGATGACCGTCCTAACTGTAGTTATTTTGCTAATTTTTATAGAATCAAGTTGTGGATGGAATCCGCTAACCCATGCTCTGTAAAGACTATCCTTATATTCGACTTGAGTAATGGGGATTATAACCGCAGTACTATCATAATGCGCTGAATCAATACATGTAATCGTATCGCATATAGTATCCCTTACTGCCGGCAATATGACAGTTTCATATTTTATTACGACAGAGTCAACCGGTACAGGAAGCCTATATGGAATAGTGTCAATTACACTACTTTCACCCATAAATTCCTTGTCGTCCATAATGCCAGGCAAAAAAGGAGGCAGCAGTTGGCCTATAACAAATCCAACTGCCGCCGATATGATTATTAAAAAGAATGCATAAAACCTCATATACTGTGAATAATTAATCTATTCAGCCCATCTCTGAGCTTCCCAAGCACGTCTTCTTACGAGTCCCGGCAATTTATTCCCATCTGCGTAAACCCATCGTTTAAATTCATTCTGTATTTCTGCGGTGGAAGCCTTCACACATATCTTTTTGAGCAGTGTGGATTTACGCAAACTATCTGTACCAAGATTATATGCAAAGTCAACCAAAGCATCGAACTGCCCCTGCGAGAATGAGAAACCTAAACCGTTGACATATTTCTCCGAAATGAGAAGGTCACCTCTGAGCAAACTTTCTGCCTGTTTCTCAGTTATCGTCTGTCCTGCCTTAACACCTCTGGTATGACCATAGCCGATTGTCCATACCCCCACCGAGTCTTTATAAGCCCTCAATCTAAGACCTTCAAACTCTTTCAACTTGCTAATTAATATGTAACTGGCTCTCATACATTCTCCTTTCCATCAATTTTTTCAAACCCATCTTTCAAAGCCTCTCCGATTTCCGGATTTTTACTTTTCACAAACGAAACTGCAAAAGCCTTCAGAAAATCCTTTATAGAAGTTTTCTTTATATTGATACCGTGCAGCCAGAAAAAATGTCCTACAAAAGACTTACCTTCACAGAGTACTGCAATGAAAGTTGCAGCCCAACCTCCCATCATATATTGGATTCCGATTGGCTGCAATAGCGCGAGACCAATGAAAACGCCTATGCTGACCCATATCATATAATCAATCAACTTGTTTATAGTTCTTCGAATCGCACGCGAAGTGCGCCACTCCCATTGAGTCATTGCAATCCTGTCATTTTCTTTTTTCGCAATCATATAGCGTTTATGACTTTCGCCCCATCCGAATCTAAAGTCTGCGACAACGCAAAGTAATATTACCCCCAATAACCACCGGGAGTCATATATTATCGGCACAAATTCCTGTCCGATCATGGTGATAGTAAAGGCACGTGTGCCACTATTCATATTGAAACTTTGTTCTAACATTGAAAAATATTTTGCGCGTTGTCTGTCTCTGTCGCGAATTTAGATAAAAGACTATGCTTGTAAAAATACAAAAAGGAGACTTCACAGTCTCCTTTCAATACCTACTGAAGAAATGAAAAAACATTGTTATCCCTAATATACCCATCGAGCACTCGTTGAAGGACAGCACATTGTCCATGATTCCAACCTCGTGCATCTTATTCTTTATTGTTTTCTGCCAACAAAGATTCCAACCTGTGAATTTTCTCTCTGGAAGATTGTCTTTCTATCCGTAACGCCACGATATCATAAGGTTGACTTTCTCCCGACAATGACGCCTCGTAGCATTTTATTATCTTATAATCACTGTCTTTCAGCAGAGATTTTTCCTTATTTATCTCCTCACAAACTCTCTGTGCGTCAAAATGTTTTTCATACCTATATGCTATATGATCTCCAGCATCATATGGAACCGGCACAATACATGCGTAATCTTCTACACTCTGCATATACGCTTCATCTATTGCATCAACACGCTTCCATCCGTCCGGAAGTCCAGCAACCTGCTCATCTACACTGACTGTCCTGGTCTGTACGTTTCCATCAGCGTCTTTCTCTATCATCACTTTAGGCTCTATATATCTTGAATGAAGATACACGCCTTCCATATATCCGTATTGCGTCATAGTTTAATTTTATTTATACACCATGCTTCCGCTCCCAAACCTTTTATAAAAACGGCTATTATCGTATAACCCGCAGATGCGTCTACATAGCTTGCCTCTGTCGCTCCTGTCCGCAGTTTTTGTCCTCCACTCGCATATAATCGCATCGAACCTGTCCCCAACTGTTCCAGAAACACAGTCTGCCCATCGCGCGTAGTTGCCGGTAGATATATGAGACATCTGCCGGTAGAGGCACACATCACCATTGTCGCTGTATCTGTGAGATGAAAAGACTTTTCAGATGCATTTACATATGTGGTTCCAGGCATGAACCCATGCACTCGAAGATTAACAAACATACCTCCATAACTCGGTGCTGTACCGCTATTGCCTACATTTCCATAAACACCTATCACAGCATTGTTGTCAGTCCCTTTACTAAATATATCGTCGTCACTATTCCCCTCACCAACAGCAACAACCGAGGCGCACTGACCGGCAGCGGATGTAGAAGGAAGTGTACGTGTTTCCACGCCATTCGCAAATATCCCTGATGGCGACATATAGCAGGTTTTGCTGCTGTTATCCGCAGCATCAACAACCACGATGCCCTCCTTAGCATCGATCTTTAATGACGAGCCATGGTTTTTGTTAGAGGAGAAAAAGCCTCCTGAGACAGACGATGTAACCCTTATAACATTCCCTTCCGCATCCAGTTCTATTTTGTTTTTTTGCGTGCCGTCAAGTGTTGAGACTATTTTCCCTCCGCTTATTTTCCATGCACCGATATTTGCGCCCTCAGCCAAAAGAAGATTTGTTGCAATCATGTTGAAGTAGTCAAGTGCAACCCATTTCGTTGTGCCAGGATTGTTCCTGATGTCGGAGACTGGCTGCATCGTTGAGTTGCCGCTTACAGGATAAGCCCACCGGAATACACTGCCAGCATCTACTTTGCCACCTATGAGAATGATATCCCCGTTATTGAATATCAAGGAACGGTTCCATACCGTTTCCTTTCTAAGAAATGGTGTTGGGGCTTCATATACCACAGAGAAGATGGCACTTACTACAGGTTCTACATCCTGTGAGATCTGAGCAGTCACCTGTATATTCTGCGGAGCTACACCCTTGTTCACAACCGTATTAAACATCGTCGCTATATCCAGACTCATAAGCGCAGAATTGCTTGTATTGCTATAGCTGTATATCACTTGACCTTTATCATCAAGCACACTAACTTTAGGTTTGTACATCTGTACCTGAGTATCATCTTTTCTGAGACTGACTGCAAGCGTCGGTGTTTTCAGCTTTGCGTTAGAAGTACACAGCACAGTATTACCGGTGTTCAGCGTGAGAATATATACAGGCTGTCTGTTGTCACTGTCATGAGGCACGTACGCAGTAGCAGTCTTCCCTTCCTCAAGCTTTGGCATGCATATAACAGCATCGTTACTGCCTTCCGTCAGTCTCCACAAGACATTCTGCGCACCAGAAAGACTTGACTTTGTTCTGAAAGTATATGTGTGTCGCACCCACTCATCTGTAAGTTTCCATGTTATACTTCCGTCAGACAGAACTCTTGTCAGAGAACCGTCCGCATACCCTTCTGCAGTTATGTCAGTCAACGACGGATATATAAAAGTAGCCAGGTCCCCACCTCTGTCGAGAATATATGATTCCACAGTAGCCGACGCTGTAGTAGGAGTACCGTTACTCGTATTGGGATACACATACGCCTCAATCTTGTAAACACCACCTACCCGTACTTCCAATGTCATCTTTGAAATGGAAGAAGTGGTGGTTTTTATATCCGCTGACGCATACTCAAGCCATGAGCCGCTTTCTGACAATTTGAACAGATATACTCTAAGGTATCGTTTCTCTGCCAGAGTCTGTGCGTTGCAATAACCCTTCACTTTCAATGTCACCGTGTTACCAGCCTTGAGATATACGTCTTTGGCTGCAAAGCCATAGTGTGTGGACGTGGCATTTACAGGAATAGATATCCCGGTGCCCGTCTGCCTTGCATAGAAACTCAATGTGTACCATTTACCCGGGTCAACCACTTTTTCTGTCTCATTACTATATATAACCTGACGAAGAAAATCCTTATAGATGTTTTGAACATTGCCTGTTCCAATAAAGGCATTATGACCGGCATATCCCACCTCAGAGATGTCTCCGTCCTTATATTTCCACATATCCATTTCCGTGCTGTTCCTGAACAGTGTCTGATGCAACAGATTGGCGTTAATACCTAACTGGTAACCTGACCACAACGCAGCCTTCGTCTTGTCGGAGTCAGTACCGGTGAATTTCCCCCACTCTCCATTTTTCTTATGTCTGAAGCACATCCACTCATAAGGATACTCCATACTCACACCAGTCGGAGTGCCGGTCCATCCTGGCGGAACATATCCGTCAGTCTGCGACGTGGTTTCAGGCACAGAAGGAGCTACATTCACATCTGTGAGTTTATAAACGAACTCATATTTGTCGCCTGTCTCGCCTTGTTTCGCCATACCGTAAGACTGCACTGCAAGGATATTGCCGTTCTCCCCGTCATACCATGTCACAGTCAAGACCTTTCCTCTGCCATCTAATTTCTCAAGTGCCGTTGTCACATCTATGCTGTCAACATGTTCTGACTTGCCCATGTAGCCAACAGCACTTCCGGCACACGTTATGGCAGATGTCACATAATTCGCCGTCTCACGCATCATTATGTTATCCTCATTGGTCTTCCAGAACGTAATTACAATCTTCCCTAACGGCTTTTCAAGACTGTCTGTAGGTATAGTCTCTCCTGTGGAACATTTTATGCTGTATCTAGTCTGTTCCTTGAAAGATATAAGTGTAAGAGCACCGCTTATCATAATCTTGTCTTTTCTGTCTTACGTACTCACAAAGCCCCCTAAAGGGCAATGTCAGTACTTACATATATGTTCATTCCGTATCCGGCACGCACCATGTCCGTATAGGTCACACTTGCGCTATTTCCCGTGAAGGTCGCTGCACTTTTGCCAGTAAGGACAAAACTCTTGCCGATATTGTCCTGTGTCTGCCAGCTCCAGGATCTTGTTGTCACCGTCTCACCACTATCCCTGCGTGTCGCGACAGGGGTCACAATAGCAGTCTGCCCTTTTTTAACAGTTGTTCCATCTATCCCACTGATATTAAACTGCACATATACGGGGTCGCTGAGGTCTGTAACTGTCGCAAAGGATGTCGCCACAACATCAGAACCTTTTCTGCAGGTGCATCTTATACGAGACTGGAAGTTCACGTCTCCAGCTATCACTTTCTGCGTGTGTGTCGTACTCGAGTTCTTCAGAGCTGTCTCAGTACCATTGGCATTAACGAGCTTCCATTCGAAGCTGTAGCCCGAGAGATCGGAAACCTCACTTCCTTCGTTCCACAAAGACGCATTCAATGTAAGCTCTCTCGTGTCCTGCGTAAGAGTCCCGTCACCAACCACGAGGTCGAACGTACTTCCGGTACTCTTCTGTATGACCACCTCTGTAGATATCTCGTTGAATCTTATGCTGTTTCCGCCAACCTCTATAGTACCGCTTGCACTTATCCGGTCATTATCGTAACCAGACAATGGCACAAGGTTTTTCATAATCCTCAACGCCTCTACTGTTTTTGCTGTGCTTCCATAATTGGTACTGTAGTTAGTCACTTTTTTGAACACTCCAGCCATACCGGAGTTGGTTGACAGATTATCCTTCCCGAAAGTCAAAGCCACTCCATTATACTTCCATGTCAGCGACTGGGGAGTCATCAACAATCCCGTCGATACATCAGTAAGTATCGGAACTACTGCCGGACGAGAATTCTCTGCCAGCGTCTCATAATTCGGGGTAAACACCCCTGCGTCATTGTACCTTTGTATAAGCGGTGTGTTCTCCACTCTAAGATAACCGTTTATCGATGTGCCGTCCATTACGGCTATCAGTTTCAACCCTGCCTGTACTTCCTGTGCCATGTCACTTCTCCTCTTTTACGTTTCCGTTCATTCTGTCCTTCAGCTCTGACACTGTTGCCACTATCTCACATTCAGTCACACTGCCGAGCATCCTCATGTCCGACATGGGGAGTATAAGTCTCCCGTCAGGCATCTGCTCATGATACATGCCAAGAAGCTCTTCGCTCTTCACATTCTCTTTTTTCACAAGTATATACATATCATCTTATATTTTATTATGTTGTTACTTTATTCGTACACAGGTGTGAACGTTGGTGCAGCCCCGTTTGTACCCGCCTTGACGGTCGAGTAAGCATACATCGACACCTCAGCCCATACCTTAAGTGTCTTTGACGGATTGAACCCCTTACTTTTAGGTATGAAGCTTATCTCCTTGCCCTTTCCCAAAGTCACCTCCGGTGCCCCGGCACTCTGACCTTTCCACTGTATATTGAACAGGCTGTCGATTTTACTTTCCGGCACAACCGAACGGTTTGTCCTTATCAATATTTTGAAGCCGACTTCATTAGAGAAATTGTAGTTCATTCTGGCACCCTTTGTCTGTATCTGCTCAACAGTCAGACTTGGCGGCATAGACACATCCACTGTCGTAACCTGTGTTATCGAGGCGTCTACCGGTGTCGAAGGACGAGAGCCTTCATAGTACGCAGCTGTGACCTTAAAAGAGGCAGATTTTATCTTTCGTGCGTCAAATGTCAGTGTTCTCACGATCTGACCGTTTCTCCTGCATGTTATCCAAGTACTCTCATCATCCGGCGTGATGTCCCGCCACCCGTCTGCACCATCGTCTTTCACCTTCCACCAATATGCCACATGGGAGTCGTCTACAGCCGTACTACCACTATACAATTGGGCTGTGACAGTATGTTTCCATGTAGTTTCGTCCAAAGGATTAATCTTCCAACTTGCGGGACAATCCAATGTCACCTTATAGTTCTTGCTCTCATAAACAGCCGTATAAAGCTTGATACACATCTCAAGCTTCACAGTGCGTCCTGTCCTTTTATCATCGAAGTTCGTAACACAGAACAACTGCATCGGACTATCTGCCGGAGTATTCTTCTTAACTTTCAGAGCACCGACCGGAAAGCCCACAGTACCCGTACCTGCCTCATAATTGCTATCCGCCGTTATCCTATTGGAATAGTCGCTTTTCGGTGTACCGTCATACCATTCAACACCGGTAAGAGCCTGTGCTCCATTCTGGACACCTTCGGGGTCGTATGCTTCCACATACGGCATGACGACCAGCGGGACAATACTTCTGTCCGGCTCATATTCCTTTGTGTCGTTGTTGTATGTCTGCACGGCATTTCCGCTCAGAATTCTTATGCCGTAATGTAATGACAACGGATCTACCGTCGTCACAATGCTTCTGCTTTGTGTTCTTATTGCCATTCTATCCAAATTTAATTATTCCGGTTATCTGTTTTTTTTCCGAACGCTCTCCTCCTACCGGTATTGTTACAATACATACAAAAGCAACGGTTTTATAGTCTATACCGAAACCTGCTCCGATGCCGTGCATGTCTCCATTATCCACATGCACCGCGTTCTTTTCCTCTTCAACATACTCAGGAGTCCAAACTTTATCGTCTCCCGGTCTGCCTGTATCACGCAACCATTCACAGTCATATCCTTCTGTCGCCACTACTTCGGAGGTTATGTCAGTATTGCCATAATACACTCTTGCAGTCAATACGGTATTGACGTTGCTTCTGCGGAAGGCGTAACCGCCAGAAGACTCAATTTCCACATAATAGTTGGGATCACCCTCCAGCATCACCCAGTCTTTAGCATTCCAACGCGGCTCTTCATAAGTCTTGTCAGATATGCATCCCCACTTGCAGCCGTAATGCCATACTGTATGTTGCTCCACTATCGCATAGCTTTCACCTGTCACAGTACTTTCACTCCCATGGGTCATATACCTGTACGGCTCTGTACCTATAGCGACACTCATACTCCACCTGCCTCTGTCCACTGTCTTCATCACCAGCCTTCCATTGCCGTCGAACTCATAGAAGTGCCGTGCAATAATCACATCTGCCATAACACCGAGATCATTCTCTGCGACAGGTATCTGTCCCAATGCCTTTGTCTTTGGCAATCTGCCTATGACAAGACCGTAATTGTAATCCTCAAGTATAGGTTTGAAAACATTTGTAAGGAACATTATCCGCCCTTCGCTCGAAGACAGAAGCCAGCTCTGAGACCGTTCGTTTGTATCACCGTCTGTCGGAAGTTCCGAGTTGCCCCGTCTCGTTATATTGTAGCCAGACAGTGGAGTGTAGTTCCTGCCTCCCGGTACGTCTTTGTCCGAATACATCACCACTGTTATTGCATTGTCTGCCTTATTCACAGCCACAACCCTCATCCAACTCGTGTAGAAGTCAGTTCCTCCGGTCATCACAGTGTTAACTATCGAGAAGCACACGTCGTTCTTCTGAAACCTCGTGATATCATAGTCAGTCCTTTTATCCAACCACAACTTATATGTGTCCGTCGCGACAAAATCAACCTTTGTAATCTTGCCGGTTTCAGAAAAAGAATAGTCAGACTCCATACCCTGTATCTGGTTTATAATCAAATCCATCACGGTCATTGAGTCGCGCACTTCCAACCGGTCTGTCTGTATCCTACCGTCAGGAGTGATTCCAGTACCCTTCCCTGCTACCATCGAGTCGATAAACTCTCCGATGTTTATACCTCCAAAGAACTTTTGCAAATAAGAGGTTGAGTCAGACATATCCTTCCTGAGGAATTTATCTGAATCAAGATTATTTGAAAAAGAAAGCAGGGAGAGAAAAGCATTACCTATTCTCTCGGCAGTGTTCGCGTTTTTCCGGCGTTCATCCCGGATTTGCTCGAACTTTTCTTTTAAGCTGTCAACTGTATCACCCATATTATGATTCAAGAGCAAAGATATGTCAACGGTGGTTTAAATAAAAATACATCAGAACCGGTTTGACCTGATACGGTTCTTTGCGTCAAGCGCACTGAAAAGACCTTCTAAGAATGACGACACAAGTCCTTGATATGCTTCCCCGTACATTATTGCCTGTTTCTCGTTAAACCGCTGCAACTGATAGTAGTATTTGCGCAGAAACCAATCTTCCCGCTTTCTTTTTCCCCGGACAAGTGCAGCCTTCTTACCGGCATTCTTGCCATGACGGACAGTGATATGCTCAAACTTCGGTTCGAGCATCGCATCTTCAGACAGTCCCGCACCCACCTGTTTTCTCCAATAGCCATTCTCAGAACGATAGTTATTATCCATAAACAACAGATTTCCGCCATTTCCATGTTTGTATCCATTGCCCACACCGGCGGCAACATATAAGCCATACAACACAAACTTATGCTCGATGGTATCTGTGCCATGAAGTGCATGGTCAATGCTTTTTCTCAATTTTCCGGTGTCACCAACGGACAGTTTGTCTATCTGTTCCTGCAGAATGTCTACCAGAAATCTTGCCCATCCCTTGTTATACGCATCAATGTCCGCCTGGCTCCGGTGAACTGATTTCCCGTCTTGTGCCATATATCAATCCCATTCTTCATTGTTATAAGTAAGGTCAACCGGTTCATCGTTGTTGACCAGAAAATATAATCCGGTGACACCATTCATCGAATATCGGGGCATTTCCTTCGAGTAAATGGAATTAATATCCATATATTCCATACTGTCACCATATGTAAGGTTTTCCTTGTCATAAAGCATCTTACTGTGAATCTGACGGAAAATCCGTCGGCAGAGCCGGAGTTTCTCCTCACGGTCAGCCATATCATCGTATCTATATGCCGCCAGGATAAACACTGTATACACATTGCGGTCGAAGAAGCCCACCCCCTTACTGTAAGTGTTCTGAGAGGTCGTGTCATCAATCATGATGAAATTCGATGTCTTTCTGAACTCCTGTATAACATCGTTGATGCCTTCTATTCCGGCACAATAACAAGGTTTGAAATTATGCGCTTTAGCCAACTTGTTACGTTCTGCAAGATTCTTGAAATATGCAAGTGCATTGAATGTGTCGTATGTGCTCATTTTTTCTTCATCTGTTTTTTGAGTTCCTCTGTCTCACGAGCCTTGGCGTCAAGTTCGGTGAGCGCGCGCCAGCAGTCTGTGTCGAATATCTGCTGCTCTTTGGTCACATCACCGTCAGTAAGTGCCCTTATCTGCACATTTACAGAATCAATGAAGTTATAATCTTCATTCTCCGTCATCGTATCCGTTCTTCTGAAGAAGTGTGGGAAAGACTTTGCCAAAACATCCTTGACGTATGAATACCACAGGAATACACCAAGAAGCTGTGCCCTGTCCAGCTTTATATTGCTGACCTTGCCGCCATTTTTCTTACGGTATAGCTCAAGAGCCATATTCTTCAGAAACCTGTCGTCATAATTGACACAATATGCCTGATAATATTTCTCTGCATTCAGATAGTCTATAAACCTCACACCATGGAGATTAACATCGACCGCATGTAAGCCACGGACGTCATCCAACCTGACGCCCATACCCACATACGAGTCGATGTAATCAAAATTCTTAAGAAAATATTCTATCTGCCATGCAGCCAACGTCACCGGCACTCTCTTCATTCCACATAAACCTGTACGCACATAGCACCGCCAGCCGAAACGGTCTCGTTTTACAATGTGCAAGCCGGTGAACCGGACAAACATATATGTCTTGACAATGGTCGTATCAGCGAACGTAGCGAGCAGGAACAGTGTATAATGCAACTGCTCGCCGGTCATATCCCGCCATGATTCAGGCACGGTAAAACTGACGCTTTTCCTATCCGTTGAAAAGGAAGGCACTGCTGTCCTTAGAGTTTTGAAAATTCTCATGATGGTTTAAATTATACTCATCTGAACTTAGATATTCACGGTATGATTCCGCTGCAGAAGGCTGCTCCATTGTGGAGATGATTTTACGTAACGGATAGCCCATTGCATACGCCTGACCACCGTAGCACCAGCCATAAACAAAATCCTTAATATAAGATATGACAGTCTTATATTTCAACAAACTGTCTCCGGACTTGCGGTACGCAGACATCAACACGTCCATCTGGCTGTCGGAGATTTTCATCCGTAGCTGTCTGTCTGCATCTCTGATAAGACGCTGTATCCTCACCCACTCGTCAACGTCGCCTGACATGCTGCTGCGCTGAAGCACAAAGAAGTCATATTCGTCAAACATGTAAGGTATATTGACAACCGCCTGCCGCGTATCTCCCCACTCTTCGCTTCTGAGCAACATCAGAACCATAGCACGGCTGATATATTCGTTTTTACGCAATTGTCCTTCAAGCGCATCAACTCTCTGCTTGCTCGCCGGAGACACATTTTCATTGGAAACGACTCCGAATCCTGTAGGAGTGAGCACGAGATCGAGTTGCCGCATCACGGCGGCAAATGCTGTGGAGACTGCCAGACGTATGTAATTATAATAAATGATGCCGTCAGTACCGGCACTGTCCATCAGCCTGACTCCGGCATCGCCCAACAGACCGGCATTAAGTATTGACAGCTGGCTTTCCACCTCCGGAAGAACCATCTCGAACACGTTGTCATTAGACGAGGTTCCAATCGGCAATACACGCTCGAACACACTCTTAGTTATTGTTGTTATCATCGTCATTTGTATTAGTTCTGCCCGCAGTTGTCTTTTTCGAGTCCTTATTCTCGTCAAGAGTAGTCAGCTGTATCATCGGCACATCAACGGTTGCCTTCTTATTCCACCCATTATAATGCAAGACGACATGATACGGCTTGCACATGACGTCGTGCATCGGCTTTTCAAGTGCCTGCTTCAGGGTAAACAGCTCACGTTTGTCCGAGCCTGAATTGTTCATCTGGCTCTTGCCAGGTGTCGCACCTACAAGATTGGGATGTATTCCGAAAGCAAAACACAGAGCGTTGGACGCCTCGCTCATGTCGTCGCTCCAGTTGCCGCCTTCTTTCTTAGACGCATCATTCAGCGGATATATCCTTACCATGCGGTTTTCCTTTCCGTTCGGGTCAACATAATATCCGGACACAATTGCCTTTCCGGCATTCTCCACGCCTGTAACGAAGTTTATGATATCCTGCTTCTCCCTGTTCTTACGCTTTACCCGTTCCGACTCGTCAGTGATGCCTTCCATGTCGCACACGTTATCCCAATAGTCGTTGTGCACCTCTATCTGCGTGCGCGGTGCAGAAGTGTTCTTTATCATAAAGCGTTTTCCGATGCCTATAAGCCGGTATATGTCGTACCATGCATCGCGGAATATGCTCATATAGTATGGTATAGGATAATACTGGGTGCCGGGCGTCGGTACCTTGCACAGGATGGCAAACTTACGTTCTTTTGTCATCGGATGCATGGCACCGTCTCGCGGATCACGTTTTCTGCCCATCCTCACCATCAGGTCACCGAGCGGATCCCAGTAGTCGAGCAACGGAATGACCTCAATACGGCTCCCATCAAGCGAACCGAGCCGGAAATCACCGAAGAACACATGCTCAATCTTGCCGGACTTGGTTGACGGAGCATATTCGAAACGGCAATAACAGGCGTCCTTGTTGCGCATAGTCACAATCTTGTTGCCTTTCTTATTGAGAATGATGACAGTCACACTGAAGAAGAAATACTTCATGTCCGTGCACTGCTCCATGAAGCAGTCGTGCAGCGAATTGCGCAGACAGAAGTCGAGTATCTCATCGTCGTCAATGTCTTGCTTTGTCTTTCTGTCGACGAATCTGACGCCCTGACCATAACATGCCAGAACGTTGAACTGCTGACATTGGCTCGTAACCATGTTGCTGTGTATCTTATTCTTTACGTTGAAAGGCAACATGTTGTCGGTGCCGAAAGGCACATACTTATACTGCCTGCCTTTTATCTCGATGCCTATAGCCGATACCGTCTCGTCCTCATCGAAAGCCTGATATGAGTCCTCTCCATATTCCGACGAGACAGAGTCCAGGAAGCTGCCGCCTCCCACACCTGACGGCACTATGGCATATCGTGTGGTGTCTTTCGTCCTGCCGACTGGCATTAATGTCTTTTCCTCGTTCATAAATATATGCTGTATCCGTTAATCTCTATGATGTATATCTCAGGTATAAGCCGTATCTCGTTGTTTACCGGATTTCTCAGTCTGACAAATCCTTTACGCCAATACTGGTGATGGACATACCATCCCTTGTACAGGTTTATCACTCCCTCGCTCGTCCACGCCCTGACATTAAGGGTCTGTCTTCTTTCTTCTGCGACTGCAATGAGATGTTGCATCTCCGAGAAGTGCATCACTTTCCTCTTATCCTGCATTTCCGTTCAATTGAATGTGTGGTCAAATGTGTTGTCGAATATCCTGCCGCCGCGCCGGAGATCCATTACATTATGATTCTTCTGCGCATAGGTATAAGTGAATGTGAACCGCGGCAGTTCGTCATCGTCATTGCTGTACTCTGACTTTGACTCGATGATGATTATATCCTTTCCAACGGTTGCCTCGCCGTTGAAGAAGTTCACGAGCTTCACTGTCTGTGAGCGGAACAGCTCATCGAGCCAGTTTGCCATTGTGAAGGAAAGGACACCGGTGTCAGCCTTGAACTTGCGGTCTTCCTCAATGAGATAGTTGCGCTTCATCTTGTTGATGAATGCGGAGCTGCGGGTGTATTCCGGAGATACAGTGTGGGTGCCGGTACAATAGACGATTTCGTCGCATCCGAAAGAGTTCTCAAACATAAGGACCGGAGCACAGTCCGGTTGTCCGAAGTCGATGACAAACCGTTGGGCACGCTGTCCTGCCCTGATGTCATATGCTACGAGTTCCTTGCCTTCAGCAGAAAAACGGTCTGGTGACACATCGACGGTCTTGAAGACTGAACTGCCGGTAAGTGTTTCGACCTTGAAATCCGCTGTGCTGCCGTCGCTGTATTCAGCTGTGGCAGACGCGTCATCAGCACCTATGTAATGCAGGAACTCAAGCCGTCCGGGCGCGGTTGTCTTCTCACCGTCCAGCAAGGTCAGGAAGTGTGCTGAAAGAAAGCTGTCAGCATTGGAGACGCCTAAGTCTGCCGAGCAATACATCACTTTAGCCGTAAGTGTGGAGGTGTTTTTCCGGTCATTGTCCTCGAACTCCTCCGTAATACTGATTGTAAGCTCAGCCAGAAGACGCCTGTGGACGTATGGCTGCACAAGCTCTGAGAGTTCAGAGAATGTGATCTCACCGTTGAAAGGGAAAAGATAGTCAGAAAAAAGGACGTCAGAGTCTGAAGTTATCTCTACAAAGGCGCGATAGCCATCTATAGTGAAACCCAAGTCGGGAATCGTAGCCGAGAGATATGTTCCGGAAAGTCCTGCTGTAATTACTATCATATACTTTTTTCGACAAAGATAGAGGCAGCGGCTTACACGTAAAAATACAAAAAAAGCGGGACCGTCGAAACCGGTCCCGCAATGACAGAAAAAATTTATAATAGTCCGGAGAACCTGACATCGCGCCAGATGCCCCACTTGAGCGTCCCGTCGCTATCGGTCATCGGTGTATATCCGTTCAATATGAGATACTTGGATATAAGCCATGTTTTTACAGACATCATAGCATAGAGGTCGTCGAAGATGTCTTGCGTGGATTTATGATCGGGAAGAAGCTCATTGCCTGTCGCTGACATTCCTGGCAACGGCGAGCGTGTGGAGAAGTATGCCTCTACAATCACCATCTGATCGCGATCTTCATCTGTGAGGCTTTGCAGCCATTCGTCATATCTTTTATTCATTTCTTGATAGTTTTATGCGTTTGAAATTTTCCCTCAACTCTCTCAGATTATAGATTAAATCAAGACTGTCCTTTGCCATGCCGTCAGGATCGTCTATCGAATGTTCTATGATATAACCTATGGTATCGGTGATTAACTCTATATTGCTCTCAACATATGAAGGCTCAAGCAGCTCACGTTCAGCCTTAGCCGACTCAACAGTTCTCATCGTCGCCTCCTTTCTCCTCTTCACGATTCAGTCCGCACACCATCCATGCCGAACATACGGCTGCGGTAATGGCGGCTACCGGCTGCTGCAGCCCGACGATTGCGGCGACCATCATAAAGACTGCCAGAAGATTGATTCTTACCGCAAGCTTTCTTGTCACGTCAAAGCCACACAGCTCAGAGTAAAACCCACTGCGACCGTTATACCACATAATAATTGACTGTGCCTTTCCCGTCAACAGTCTCCTGATGTCGGCGGCGCGCACTGCACTGCGCCCGATTGCATTTGTCTGCATAATTTCGTCATTCTTTAGCATACCCGGAGCCGCCGGGCGCGGAGATACAGAAAAGCGGCTGCACATCCCGCTGCTAAAGAATGACGACTTCACCCGAACAGGGCCAAGAAGATTCACGGAACGGCAACCGCCGGTACGATATAGTGAGGGCATAAAAAAAAGCCCTGCATCTTATGCTGAGCAATGACCGATGCTCTATCCGGGACGATGGTTCGTCATTCTTTAGCGATGGCAAAGATAGGAATTTTTCTTGAGCCAGCAAATCATTACATGAAAAATTTCCTTGCACAGAATAGAAATCACTCTTTTCGTTATACCATGTATTAAGATAATTAGCCTTTTCAACCATCCAGTCCCTGACTGTGGTTGCGCGCTGGCTTGTGCGCCGGATTGCATTTGTCTGCATAATTTCGTCATTCGTTTCCATACCCGGAGCCGCCGGGCGCGGAGATACAGAAAAGCGGCTGCACATCCCGCTGCTAAAGAATGACGACTTCACCCGAACAGGGCCAAGAAGATTCACGGAACGGCAACCGCCGGTACGATATAGTGAGGGCATAAAAAAAAGCCCTGCATCTTATGCTGAGCAATGACCGATGCTCTATCCGGGACGATGGTTCGTCATTCTTTAGCGATGGCAAAGATAGGAATTTTTCTTGAGCCAGCAAATCATTACATGAAAAATTTCCTTGCACAGAATAGAAATCACTCTTTTCGTTATACCATGTATTAAGATAATTAGCCTTTTCAACCATCCAGTCCCTGACTGTGGCTGTGCGCTGGCTTGTGCGCCGGATTGCATTTGTCTGCATATCACACGATTTGTAACCATACCCAGAGCCGCCGGGCGCGGAGATACAGAAAAGCGGCTGCACATCCCGCTGGTTACAAATCGTGACTTCTCCGCACGGAGCAATATTGATTTACGGAACGGCAACCGCCAATACAATATAGTGAGGACCCTATAGATCCTTCCTTTGTTTTTAAAAGTTGAGCAATAACCGATGCTCTATGCGGCATGATAAATCATGACTTGTAACCGATGGCAAAGATAGGAATTATCTTGCAATCGGCAAAGGAAATGTATGAGTTATTACAAGTTTTTAAACTGAATTATTTAAAATAATAATTTAATTATTATAAAAAAACGGCAAAAAAAATCTAAAAGCTATTATCTTTGTAACTGTAAAAGTATAGATGGTCGAATTAGTCAGAAACATATTAGCATTTTCAAGCACTTTTGTAGTAATCACTTTTATAAGTGCATTTATTTTCCAAATTGTCGCTTGTGCCTTTAATAAAGGATGCGTAAACGACAAGATGGGAAAAAACGGCTTAATATGTGGAATAATTATCGCACTTATCCTTATTCCTTTCTATTATCTTCCTGCTTAATAAGCAACCCTATTTTCGTTCTGAGTTCTATAAAGTTCTATCACTGCTTTTTTATAGTCCTCCGGTGTCTTTATCTCAAGCGAATCTAATGAATTTTTTATTGACATGCGGAGTTCACGGTCAACCTCTCTGTCCATGTGTTCATCAAATTTTTTGAATAAGCCATCAGTAGACAAATCCAGATGAAAACCTCCCCAGTCTATTTTTAACCCTCCGCCATTTATAAATAAAATACCAAGAGCTAATATAGCCAGATAGGATTTTTTTGATGAAATAAAATGCAGCTTACCCTTAGACTCCATTTGAACTTTCATCACAACATCATCAGCTGTTCCTTCAATTCCATTTTTCGCACAGAAATCTTCTGTAATTTTGAAAAGCTTCTGAAGATTATAAAAGACGTTCGCAGAAACTTCATTTTCTGTATTAATGTCTAAAGACAAGTGAGTTTCTTCATTCTTATTATAAAAATCACATACAGAATCGTCAATATACATCGCGTAATGTGAGATATCAGAAATAGGATGTCTGGAATTAAACATCAATTGGGCCTTGGGTGGCAACATATATCTTCTTGTCCGCTTTAGTACATTGATTCTTATTCGCTTCATAAAGGTGCAATTATTATCACCTCTTTCGGCATTGGCGTCTTCATAGGCTTCACTTATAACGCGACAGATACTTATTTCTTGATTGCTATTAGGTATAATAATAATGTCGCCATTTTGTATTTCCCTACAGAATCTAAGAAGTTGAGAGACAATTTGTCCTGGTCGGCTATATTCGCGATCATGATAAACGTTATTAACAATTTCACGAAGCTGTCTTCTGGCAATGTTACTATCTTCGTCCAGTTGTCTTATTGTGTTCAATAAAATTTCATTATATCCAATTGCTATGAATTTATCATCAATAAAATCATGATAATATTCACCGCCCATTGCCCTCACCATCCAGTATTTTGATTGATTATTTACAATATGTACATAATCGTTTAAAGCATCAATGTTATCTATCATATAAAAATTGAGTTCACACATCCAGGGCGCATCCTTTCAATGTGAACTCTAACAGCTGTATATTTTTATTTTTACCCTTAACAGATTATGCGCCATCCGTAAGGATTTAAAATAATCAAAAGATATATGCAAATGTAAGAAAAAAAACAAACATAAGGAAATAATTAAAAAGAAATTAAGAATAAAGAATTTATATAAAACATGGGAGATGCACCGTGAGGAACATCTCCCCCAAAAAATCATTAAAATATCCAGCTATACCGATAAAAGTTTTACCTTACAATTATTATTAACATAAAAGGAGATGTACCTCACGGTGCATCTCCCCAAAGAGTCTTTAAAATATAAAGTATTAATAAAGTCTTACCGCCATGAGTTCTGACGATATATTTTTTAAACATTTCTGAATCTTTTCCAATCTTTTCTTGCTTGGAGAACAAACGCCTGATGCATATTTGCGCATCAGAGCGGCATTGATACCCATCTTTTTGGCAACAGCAGAAATATTAAGATAATAATAATAATCGAATAACGATGCTATATCAAAGACAAACTCGAAGTCAATGTCCGGCAAAGTCTCATTATTCTCTGCTGCAATAGCTTTCATCTCCTCATATACAGTATATGTATCCTCAATCGCTTCCTTTGCTGATTTACCATATCCATGAATGCCATATTTTATGCCAATGTCATCAATCATATAGGTAGAAAAATCCTTTCCACCAATACGTCCTTCAACTCCAAATCTAACTAGCTTTTTCATATTTTAGTCATAAAGAACTTCATTTAAAAAGAGATCTAAAAAAAGAAGCTTCTGAATAAGGAGTGTTCAGGGCTAAGCCCCGAACAATTCCTTATAGATAGCCTGAAGAGTCTTTTCTTTGACTTCTTCCTGGTCATGCCGGCCGATGGATGTCATATTTCCATTTTCAGGATTAATCCAAATCTCATGTCGGCGTCCTTCTCGAAGCAAGAAACATCCCTGTTTCCTTAGCTTCCTTTTTAGTTCAGAATACTTCATATTTTAAAGATCTCTTTGTCATTAGTGACGATACAAAGGTAACAATTTTGCTCCATAAATACAAATTAAAAGGTAACATTTTTGCTCCATTTGTATTTATTAACAAAAAAACAATAAAAAATCTGATTATGTAACAAGTAAACAATCGGGAAAAAGAAAAAGGGGGAATGGTGTAAAAAATTCCCCCTATTGGTGTCAAAATAAAAATTATATATTTATTAAAGTGTTTCTGCAGTACGTCTTAAACGATCTGCAATATCACAAAGTGCACCTTTCAACTTCTCACGATCCACGTCACTGAAGTCATCAGGTTTTCCGTTATTCATACCACTGAACTTATGATAAAGCCAACTACGTGATTTGCCGAAATAGTTTTTGGCCAAATATGCCCAGTTAATATCCTCATAAATGTCTGCTAACACCTGTCTAACACTACCGTTAGATACTATAACACGCGATTCCATATTTTTTATATTTGTTCTGTTATATTTTCAATAGCCCTCCCCTTTCGGGGAGGGTGATTGTTCATTCATTTTCCATGAGCTCATAAACCAAGTCCATAATGTAGATTTCCAAGTTTTTCTCGCCGTTCGGATAAGCTCTCCTGTAATTTCTTATGGCTTGGATAAGCTCTTCTTCTTTGGTTGTAAGTTTCATATAATTTTTTTTAACAATGCAAAGATAATCATCTTTTGCGTATTATGCAAATTTTCAGTGTTAAAAATCATCTTTTGCGTATTATTTTTTTCAAATTAAACATTTTCGATTGTAATGATAAAAGGATGTTCCGCTAAGAACATCCTTTTATCTTTATATGCAAGAATAATGCTTAATTATAATATATAGAGCTATCGCCGAAATTATCAACAGAAAAGCGAAAAACCAAAATCTAAGAGATTTAAATATTTCTGATAGCTTACAATCCCTTTTTAAGGTAAGGACATAAATACAACTTACGAACATAAGAAGAATAAAACCTATTCCGAATGAATGTAAAGCAATATCTGACACGTCCATTTTTGTATTAGTAAAACTAACAACGCTAAACAACAAAGAAAGCACGGCCACAAAGATTCCACCAATTTCGATATATTTAGAAGTTGTTGTCTCCAGATTCTTTTTTAATTCATTTATAGATTCCTGTTCTTTTAATAAATCCAATTTGTTTTCTATCAGTAAAAAACTGATTCTATAATCATCAGCTTTTTCTTCAAGCTGTTTATAATTAGCCGGTTGGGAAAAGGATGATGGAATAAAAACAGTTTTTCTTAAATTTTTAATATAAAAAGAACATTCCTTAAACATAAGTTGCAATGGATAGAACCCGTCTTTTTTACATTGACTTACAGCTTTATTGTATTCGGCTATATATCTATTAAGAAGCTCTCTTATTGTTTTTAACTCATCAAAAGATATTTGTTCCTTAGCCTTTTTAAAAAGATACTCTATAGCAAGTTGAAAATGGAAATAATTGTTTACGTTTGTTTTAATCTGAAACCTTTCTATTTTCTCCATGTCACGTTCAAGTGATTTTATAGTATAATCTTTCTGCTGGAGATAATAAGACAAACGACAATTATACATTACATTTTTCATTGATTGTAATGCGTTTCGGTCAAAATCAAAAAGAGATTTTTTTGCAGCAGATAAATTATATCTTTTATTAAATTCTTCAAAAACATTATTTATTCGCTGTTTTGATGATTGGGGATCTTTGCAATATGCGCGCATAAGCAGAATCAGTTCTGAAAAAGTTGATTTTCCTTGAAATAAATTGTGCTCATACTTTTTAATCAACGTATTATCAGATAAAGGAGTTTCACTATTTATTCCTGAAAATAGCTCATATTTATCTACAAAAGGACCAAGAAAATCCAATTTTATATTTTCATATGTCAATTGATAGTCTTTAAAGTCAATTGAAAACACAGAAGGTCCTGAATATGGGAATAATTTTTTTATAAGGATATGTAACTTTTCCTTACAAATTATCAAAACATTGTTAATCTCTATTGATTGTTTTTTTTCAATAAGCTTGCAAATATTTTTTTCTAAGAAAAGAAGGCTATCAAATAATTCATCATCATAATTAAAATAAAAATCAAACTTACACACTGGAACAACATATTTATCAAAATAGGATATTATGTTATCACCTTTTGTATTTTCTATTTCATATATACGAAACCTGTAATTATTATGTATAGAATTATAATGTTTAATTATACTTCTATACGCTATACATGCAGATTTTATATTTTTATTTAAAACATCATATTGTTCAACGATTTTCTTCTTGAAAGTCGATGTTATTTCGGGGGCACCATATTCTCTTGTTATTATCTTTAAAAGGTAGGTAATATTGCCATCTATCTTTTCTTTCTTATTGATAAATTCTCCACTAAGAATAGAATATGAAAAGGTAACAAAAAAAAGTTCTGAATAAGAGTCTATTAAATTTTTACATTTTATATACGATTCTTTTTCCTTTCCTTCAGACCAATCTTCACTCTCCAACCAATCTTCAGGAAATTTATCTTTATATTCTCTTTTTAGCAGTTCTGTATCAAATACCTTACTCATAAAATTTAGAAGAGCTTATTATATCACATATGGGCATAATTTCACTTTTCTTACCTAAAATATCAGCAATACTCATTGCATCGATCCAAACAGACCATTTGTGTGAAATATCTACCAATTTATATGGTGGCAAATTAATAATATTTGAATTTTTCTTCAACAAAAGCATTATATTGTCATCTATTTCCTTCTTTATTTCTTTGTCAAGTGTAGAAAATATAGCAACTTCGTCTACGGCATTTTTTTTAAGCGTACCACGATCAAATATATCATAAACCTTTGTAGTATGATTAAGAATAGAATTGTATATATCGCTTTCTACCGGGCCATAAGGCATTGCATAGAATTTATTAAAGATATTGAGTAATTTATTGTTATTTGCATCAGCCCCCACTGCAGCTACAAAGAACAACAACTTTAATGCTTTTAATTTACTAAATATAAATTCGGGATGAGTACATTTAGGATTATTCTTTTTTACCCACTCAGAAAGCCTATATATTGTGTATTCAAAATATAAGACTTTATTATTTTTATCAGGATACATAGCTTTGCAAAATATAGTAATTGTCAAATACTGCTAGGCAAAATTACAAATTATAACGTCTTAAAACAAGATAATTAAGTGAAAAGTATAGTTTTTTATAGTTAAAATTATTTTTATTGCTACAAAAATATTTTTTTAAGAAAAAAACAAGCAATAAAACAGGATTATAACAATAAATTCCACTATCAAAATCCGCAAAAGTCTGACACCCAAAAAGTTAGACTTTTGCGGCCGGCGAAAGCCGAAAAATTCTGCGAAAGCAGCCCCCACCGCCCTACGGAAAATGCGCAATTGCCATTTTATAAAATAGCGGAATATGTAGAGCCATTGCGATTAATGTGATAAAGCTCCACCGCATCCGCGGTCGAGCGAGCCTACTCAAGCATGCAAACCAATAAGCCATACTCATTCATAAACATTATGGATGTGTGTGGCTTATCAAAATGCAAAAAAAAAGCAACCATGGCAATTGCCTTGGTTGCAGACAGAGGATTTATGCAGCGAGATGCTGTAGTATCATCCTGCTCGCCTTCTCCACATCCGACATTATAGTCATAATGTACATCGGATCTTTACGAAGTGAGCTGATCCATGCATCAAGATATGCAGCGTTATTATCGAGTATTCTTTTATCGAAGCCAAGAATCTGACCACAACGTGCAGCTCCCAACTCTGCGACCAGTTCTTCTGTTGCATAGCCTTCGTCGCCGAACTTCTTGCCAGTCTTACGATTGAGTCGGTCTTTGGGTGCAGTAGAGTGGACAAGCTCATGTATGAGGGTAGCGTAGTATTCTTGACCGTCCTTATATACTTCGTCAGCGTTAGCTCCAGTGCGGAACTGAGACTTCTTAGGTACCACAACTACATCCTTGGACGGGCTGTAGTATGCACCATTCGATGCCCTCTTATAATGTATAGGACACAACCATGTCTGCTCTTGCAACATCTTATCGAGTGCGGCGTTGACATACATACCGGAATCATCAGAGCTGGCTGTACTGGCGAACAGAGAATACAACTTAGCCAATTTATCCGGATGCTTCTCTGCGAGGTTGGTCTGCTCGATATTAAAAACAGTGTAACACTTCAAGAAGGGATAACGAGTACATTCGGACTGTTGCTCAACAGGCAGTTTTCTGAACTGGTCAGAAGTGAGTTTCTTACCGTGGAGGAAATAACAGAAATCCCAGAAGATGATAGGCAGAGATTGTGCTCCCTTGAGGATACGGGCGCCAAGTTTATTCGCCTGCTTCAGCGTGCAGAAGATAGGATACTCATAATTCTGTTCCATGCAGCCCCATGTAAGCATGAAGGCATTAACACCTCTGTAACCGACTCCTTCCAAATTGACCGGACCGGCGCCGTAATTGCTGCCGATCCATCCTTTTTCCCATTTATTATTTTTCATCTCTTCCATGCGCTTAATCATCATTTCCGCAAATTTATTAATAACCTGTTCTGTATGCTGCGATACTTTCATAGTCGTATAATTTAAAAGTTAGACATTAATCCATTGGCATTACACTTATGTAGCTGATATTAACCATCGAGTCGGATGCGAGACTTTCTGCGGTAGCAGTGGCTTCTGCACATGAGTCAGCCATTATCTCGTAAGTAAGACATTCGCCTTCTTCTCCGTTTACCTCCACCTGGTAGATGTTCTGTGAAAACAGATAACTTCTTCTTGTTCTGCACTTCTGCTCGTTGTTTGATGTTGCGATGTGATGCTGTACTGTAGTTGTCATAGTTGTATATTTTTTTGTGAAACATTTAATTTTTACGTGCACAAGACAACGGCAAGAGGAAGGCATGTGTATGCAAGGGAAAACAAGAGATTTTTTAAAAAATATGGATTAGAAAAGCCTTTCCCATAATTTTAAAAAAATCTCGAAGGCAAGCAGAGCGAGCCCTTGCAGCATGCCGCTTGCCGTACCTTTGCTAAGTAAAAATAAGTGTGGCACGAAGAAAATTACGACAACAACAGGACGGTCACGTCGGCATCAAGAGCAGAACTGAAGTACAAGAATATACCATTAACAGAGAAGAACATCTATCAGGTGGAGGTTAACGAAGATGATTATACCTTAGCCGATAATGACTGTATCGTGAGCAGAATCAACAGCATAAGCAGAAAGCATCCGTGTAGAATGTATCAGCCACATAAGTGTAATGGCAAAGGGTTAATACCCAAAAGTAAGACTATGAGACTGACACAGCATAAGAACATCATATGCGGTCGCACATGATGATTAAGCGTATGGGAGTGATGAGTATGGGAAAAGGAGGCAGCTGTTATGACAACCGCCCGTCTGGAAGGAGTCGGTTACAGAGGTTTTATTGCGAATAAGTGTTGACAGTGACTGAATGGAACTGATATACCGGGAACTTCTCCACACCGATGCAGAGAGTATCGAAAGCGTCTGATCCGTCGGTACGTCCTTCGAGCTTATCTTCTTCTGTCTCTGCTAATTTTTCTCCACGCTTGTCTTTCTGGCCATTATACACGCCTGCCGATTCGATTGAGATTATTAGGTCCGGATTGTTGTCCCTGTTTATGAGCACCATATGTCGGGCACGTCCTCGCAGCATTCGGTTTATCAACAAGTTTTTGTCTATGTGATTCATCGGCTTGCCAATATATACAGCTCGCACGCTCCACTGAGCACGTCGGAATCGCTTCTCGATATACTTATGGAAGTCGTCATTGTGCAGGGCATAGTTGTTGCCCACGAAAGTGGCATCGAAATAGAATACCACCTGCTTACGTTTATGGTAGCTGTAGTACTTAAGGACGTCGTCCATCAGTTCCGGGAGCTTGCGTTCGTACTTGACGAAGAAGGACTTGAGAACACGGAGCTTCCATGTCCTGTCCACTTGCCCAACGACCGCCCAGTTGATATTGGCATTAGCGTCGAAAGCTATGCACAACGGTAGATTAGGGTCGCAATCACTGTCGAGCCTGCAATCCTCTGTAACCTTACCAAGATTGGCAAGATATAAGATAGACTCGTTAGGTGCTGTGTAATAGTTAACGTCTTCGCGCAGTCCTGAGTAAAAACCATCCGATGCTATACCTATACGCTTGCACATTATAGATGTGGCGAAAGTGAGCGGTGGCAGATCGCGTTTAGCACGCCTTATGAAATCCTCTGTCAATATGGCAAGGTTTTCCAATGACGAATACTCCTTATAAAGTAGGCATTTTGAGCGCAGAAAATTCAGCTGTGATGTCATCATAGCGATTTGAGAGGAAATGGCAGTTGCCTTTTCCGGATGTTTCGCCAACTTCTGGCGCAGCCTCCATATGTCGTAAATGACACCTTCAATGACCTGGACGAGTTCTTTATCCATCTTATCCTTATAAGACAGAAACCAACTGCCTTTTTTTGTGACCGGCATATCAGACGTTATGGTCAGACCATGATGCATATAGAACTTACCAAAATACATCTGATTGCCTCGGTTAGCCTGGAATGTCTCGTCCTTGAGCTGCTCATAGTCGATAAACTTGGCTTCGTCAATTATGATGTAGTCAAGTGACATTGAGTTGCTCGTGCCTTTTCGATCCTGACTAATTATGTTGATTACTGAGCCGTTATAAAATGAGATTGTGTTTTCCCAATTTGCCGGCATAAAGATAGGATTTTTCCACTTGAGCGCTTTCCATGGTTTTTTACCAACCACATAATGGAGGTCGCGTTTATAGCCCCAACGCTCAAGATGAATGAGCATGGAAGGAAGGATATTTGTCAGACATCGTTTGACAGATGGAGCGACAAAACCACCCATCGAGCCCGGCATACCTTGGAAACAGGTAAGTGCACGGACAGCCTGGACGGCACCTTTGCCGAAACCACGTCCGCAGACAGCAACGAGGTCGCGCGGCATGATGGACAGAAGGTAGAGCTGCGCATCATTGAAGTACTGCTTCATCGTCTCTTTCATCTTCTACCTCCTCATAATCTATGTAGTTTGCATCAATGTTGTTCGAATATTTCTTTGTGAGCAACTTTATTCGTTCACGGAGTTTAGGCATTCTCTCGATACCAATAACCGTCGGATCATCGGTTGGCTCGAAAACCTGAGGAACAATCTTGTCAAACTCAAGCTCGACCTCATCATTCTTATCAGTACGGTTATTCAGAATTCTGGCTTTTTCGATAGCTGCTACAGATCGATAATCCTGGGACCGCCGCGCTGCCTTCAGATCCTCTTCGAGGTCTCTGTTGATTTTCCAACGCATGAATTCCTTATTAGCAGCTTGGATGTTGCCGAGTAACAACTGTACAAGGCGAATGTCGTCATACGCCTGTGACTTCCCCACCTTGAACATATTAATATCATATGTAACTATCTCATTCTCAAATTTTCCGGGGAACTGCAGCCAATAGGCGTACAAGCCCCGAAGACGATGGATGCGCTCAAAGATATTCGTGTTCACACGAAGTTCTTTGAGCTCATCATCGGTGAGCGTGATATACTTGCTGTATTGGTCGATGTCAACTGGTAGGCTCATCTTATAGATTTGATTCAGTAGCAGCCTTAATGATTAAATCTTTGCATTGCGACAGTGCATAGGGTGAACCGGCGCAAGCGGTTTCAAAGAGGCTCTGTCGCATGGAATATACGGTATTCATCACCCCTTTGAGGTAATATCTTCGGACAATAGTCCCTGAGGTATTAATATCATCGGATAATATATCTTCATCAAGCTCGAGATAAAAAGCTGTCTCCTTAGGAGTCAGCATCTGCTGGCCGCAATCACGTATCTTCTCCAGTAACTCTATTGAATAATCCATTAACCTGTATAGATTTATCATTCACCATCTCACTCAGGCCTTCATATAATGAAAGAAAAACATCCTGGTCTGTCGTTATCATTGTGCACTCTGCCCTATCACCGTAAGTCTGGTTCTGCGAGCTGATGACACTTACCGTCCACTTATCGTTTTGCACCAGCACGATCTTTGAGTGATTCATTGCGAGATAGACATTATCAAAACAGTTCTGCATCAGCTTGTTCAATTTGATTGTCTTGCGTGCAGCCTTGAGGTCGGCAACCAGTACAGAGTGATTAATAAGTTTTTTATTTTTCATCCGGAAAAATCCGGAAAGAAAGGCGTCAGAGGTGGAAAACGTGCTGACATAAACGTCAGCACGTCCGGTCTGGTCGAGAATCCATCCTAACAGCCCCAATGTATGAAGTCCTGTACCAAGAAAAGTCTGACACTTGTCAGAATTAACTTTCAGTGGCTTTAGTATCGTTGATATTTTCCTCATCGAATTTCAGATCATCATATATCTTAGACAATTTCTCCTGCATTTCCTGCGAAAATTCCTCACCGGCTTTAAGGATTAAATCCACACGTTCACGTATTTTGACAAAAAGAGCATGATACTTCTCAGCATTCTCCGGCTTAGATAGCGTTTCCAACTTGTCGATATTCTTTGAGATGTACGCCCTGGCATTGGTTATGTCCTTAAAGCTAATCTCGGTCTGGACACTGTCAGACTTGAGTGCTGCATTGTCATCAAGCTTATATGTGTCGTATACCTCATAATTTTTTTTGTAAGTGTACCACTCATCCTTCAGTATCTTGAGATACTCATATCTGTCGCAAGGTTTGTCAAGACTCTTGCAAGTATTATACAGCTCCTTTATTTTTTTCCAACGCTCAACGTTGGAATCCCACAAAGTCCGTATATCCTCAGGCAAAGAGTCATGGTCCGCGCGGCGACCAGCCGCGACGGCCTTATCGTCCTGGTCATCATTCTTCTGCTCATCTTCGGCAGGCTTATCATCCGATTTGCCCATCTCCTCCTCGATTGGTGGCATTATCTCCTTTTCAAGATTCGCAACATCGGTACGTGTCATATGGTCAAGTCGCATCGGTAACCGTTTTCTGAGTTCATAACGAATTTTCTCGACGTACTTTTCAGGACGTCGCATAATTGTGTTATATAAGGTTTGGTTGCGATTCAACTTGAGCATCATCATGGCACCATCCTTTAACTGATCAATTGTAGGGTTCTCAATTTCAAGCCATCCTACAATTTTTTTTGTGAATACATCATCTATCATATTATTTATTTAAAAAAGGGCAGGCACTATAGTGCTATGCCCTTATAAAGTCAAACAACGCTGTTAATAACTAATTACTACTCACCACCGTCACCGTCAGGTTCGACAATTGAGCCGTCAGCACCACTGATATCGCCGTTTTCGGTTTCAATCTTTCCTGTGTAGAACGGTGCCGGATATTCATCTGTCGCCTCTGCTGAAATGGTCGTCTGATTTGTATCTGTGGCAGCCTGTCCTGTGTCTTGAGAGAGAGTAAGCTCAGGTGTGAATGCCTCAGAACCAACTACTCTGTATTTACCGTTTCGTTGCGGTACGAGATAAACCATCTCATCGTTGTTAGCTTCGGATATATATCCTGTTGCATCCTCTTCTGTTCCAGGCAGATTGAATGTGCCTGTCACCTTGAATGTCTTACTGCCATAAGTGCCTTGTGATTCAACTTGCAGCTGTCCCTGATTCGGTATAAGAGCCAGCTTATGCCACTTCTTATCAGCCGCAAGTTCGAAGTCACCTTTGTACACAGGGACTTCGGCCAAAGATGCTTTTTGGGATCTGTCAATCTTAGGCCAATTGACAATATCTCTCTTAGAGCAACCATACACATGGTTACGGATGCCGGGCAAAGACTTTTTGCCCTGGCAGAACTGCACGTCACTATATAATGAAACCTGATCTTCGCAATTACTCATAATTGATATAAATTTAAATTAACATTAAGCAGATTTCTTCCATACTGAGAAGATCTCCTTTGAAACAGACTCGAACTGAGTTCCGAAGAACATGTTTGCGATGAAATCAACATCGTAGTGATTATCAAGAGATTTCTCCACGATATAGGTCTCATCTGATGTCTTTTGGTTGAAAAGAGCAAGAATGTTCGACTTCGGCGTAAGCAGGAGAAAATCATCCGGTACATTAGCCAAAGGAACAAACTCAACATTCGATGCACCTTCGAGTGTGCGCTTGTCATAGTTGGTATTGTACGGGAGAGAGCCATGATTCAACTGATAAGCCTCAGTGTAATAATGGTAAGCCATGTCACCCATGAAGAGTTTCAGTTTCTGGCGGCGCAGCTTAACATCACGGCTCCAGTAAAAGTCTTTGATGATATCTTCGGCATTTTCTGCAGAGATACTATCAGATGACTGTGAAAGGTTTCCGAGGTCTGTTGAGATGAGAGCCTTGCTTACATCATTAGTACCGGCGATATCATTGTCGATGATCGTACAGAAGCCGTTGAAAAACTTTTCTGTCGATGTAAAGTCCGATGCATCATGCTTTGCCGTAAACATCGACATAAAGAGATGCTCACCGAGCTGCTTCATTATGTACGCGCATATCTGCAGAACAATCGGAACATTTTTAAGTCCTTCACCCTTTGTGATGTTTGAGCCCCATATAGATTGATAAATCGCATTAGGATCAATCGGCTCGATGCAATTTCCGAAGAAAGTTTCAAGGACACGTCCGTCAAAGCTGACGTTTCCGGTACCTTTTTTATCTTTCTTATAATTGCCGAGCTCGAATTTACCGGACATCTCCGTAACTGTTTCACGGTATCTTATACCGGTGCGGACACTCATGTGTTGGAGAGCCTCATTCATAGCCAGCATTGGCATTACGATGAGTTCCTTGCGATACGTCTGGAATGTCCTTGACAATTCATCAGGCGTGAATGTAATATTTCCTACTTTTGCCATAATTAGATGTTGCTTACGATATTAAACAAATCATGCGTGGAGAAATTGTTTTCCTTGATTTTTGAATTTTCGTCAGTGCTGTCACCTTCACTGTTTTCGAGAGTCTTGATTTTCTCATCTTTCTCTTTCACATCCTTTTCGAGTTGTCGAACCTTGTCTTTCAAATCGTTGAGTTCCTTGTCTTTGTCCTTAATCCTGCCTTCATAGTCAGAAACCTTGCCGGCATGATCTTTGAGAGCGTTTTCAATGATTTCCGCTTGGCCGGCGGTCATGACAACATTACCATTGTCGTCCATTGTCAGCATCTGGACATTCAGGAGATTCTGAATTTTCGTAAAGATTTTGTCCATTGTATGTTTAAAAGTTTTTTGAGCCTGATTGTTACGGATTAGGTTCTGGAGTCCTTGCCAGGTCTTTTGCAAAAAACTCTGAGTTGGATTACCATTTCCATCAAATATATCCTGCCGATGGTCGCCAGACATATAAGATGGTAACGGCGGTATACCTGCATCCTTGTAATTAGAATGAGAATATGAGTTTATAAAATTGCTGTTAAATTCATTAGCGGCCTTCTCTGCTTCATTATCTTCACGGATGGTATCAACCAAACCAAAATCAACAGCCTGCTGCGCAGTCAGCCAGTTGCCTTTCTTCATCTGTGCAAGACATTCATCAACAGTTTTGCCCGTCTTATCAGCATACATTGAAGCAAGAACTTCATCGAAAGTCTTAAGGCTGTCACGCTGAATTTTTAGTTTAGCAATCATATCGTCAATAGCTTCCTTGTTAGCCTGCTCATATTTGTCAATCAAAAAGGAAACATTGTGGATTAGAAAAAAGGATCCCTTTACTATATCTATAGTCTTACATCCCAGCATTGCGATTGTAGATATAGATGCATTCATTCCGAAAGCGTGAGCGTGAACACGTCCATGATCTTTAAAAGCTTGATTTATCTCTAATCCATCCTTGACATAGCCTCCGAGAGAACAGAATCCGACATGTACATCCTTATCCTTATTTTGGTTTAGAACATAACGCACATAATCAGCAGAGCATGTCCCCCACCATGAACCAATAGTGCCTGATATTACAAGTTGATAATCCATGAGATTTATTTTTTCCCAAAATTAATAAAGAGAGAAAAATAAAAAAAATACGGAATTATCTAATATATGGCAAAATTCCAGCCATAGAATATGTAACTTTGACTTGTAAAAGCTGATTATCGGTAGGAGTATCTGGCATAGTCTCCGTAAATTTATGTATAGGATACGGTCTATTACCATTACCTATAAGCATATATCTGCCATTCGTGAGCCCCACCTTCCATACAATGCGTCGATGTCTCGGTATAGACTGGCAGGTCAGGAAAGTCAATTCGACTGTACATATTTTGTTTTTTGCTTCAATTTTATCAGTAATTATCAAGTTTGGAAAAGGTTTTGCTGACACATGGGTCCAAATAACATCAGAAGTCAGTCTTACTTCTGACGCAGACACTCTTATGAGTGACACATCAGTATCAAGTGCATAATCAATACTGGAGACTAATTTTGTGACGTTCATAAAATTCAGAATGTTACGTTAAAATTCGGTTGAAGTCGTGCTACTCGCGTGCGAACAAAAAGATGGTTATTGTCCGTACGAATTTTCAATAAAATCATCATTATTTCTTGTTTTGTTTCGTAAATCAATTCCCTTTTTTAGATAAGCGGTTCTCATACGCTGATAGCGCATCTTTATAGTATAGTCATAGTCAATTGAGATACCATTGTTTTCACACCACGCTTGGATAGCCTTCAGCACAGAGCATCCACAGTCGTGCAGATCATTGAGGTCTTTCCACATCTGCAGTTTAAATGTGTCTTCTATGCATTCAACTAAAGCTGACTTTGCATACTTGCCAAGATAGTTATATGTTATAACTGGCTTTTGTTTACTGTCTGGTATGCAAATTGCGATTTCGTCATCAGCTTTAGCTAAAGGTAATTTATCTGCCGGTCTAATAGTAAGAAAGCGTCGAATGGTAGCATTTTCCGCACTGTGCGAAGGAAATGACACAGGCTCTCCATAGTGGAATATCAACCACTGTTTTATAAAAGGCTTAACCTTGATGTATACGAAAAATTTATCCATGAATGTCAATTGGTTTATACCACAAATTTAATAAAAATTCACCAATAACCCAACTATTGGAGGATTAAAATTCCAACCTCTATTAGGAATATATGCTCGTTTAAATTTGTCTGATATGAATTCGCAATAAAAGTTTGTGATTTTGCAATCTCGTGAGAAATATCATATATATATCAGAATATCAATACATTACAAAAATCACAGTATGTCTATCACAAAATTTTGAGTGAGAAAAAATTTGTGATAAGAATAAAGAAGAAAAGCCATATCACAAAATTATTATTTTTGTGATATGGTTTGTGATGCTGTTTGTGATATTAGAAAACCGTCCAAAATGCCTTTATTTATTAGCTTTTTATTCTTCTTCAAACACCACATAACAAAATCACAAAAATTTATAAGAAAAATAAGAGGGGTTGTGGGGAGATGAAAACTGACGAAGTGCAAAAAAAAGCAAACGAAACTATTAGTTTGTAAAAAAAAGGATAGCTCTCACGAGCTATCCCCTCCTTGAATAAATAATAGCAAAACATTTATCTATAATCAAAATGGCTTATCATCATCACAATCCAACCCAAGCAGTCCTTCCGTTGCATCATCAATGTGCGGTTGAGACCTGAGATAGATCATGTCTTTTGTTTTTGTGTGTCCTCCCACAACGACGCTTTTCTGTATTCGTCCTGAAGAATTTTTAAATTCCTCTGGGTTAAGTTCGCTAATCCATGGACATAGTTTGACAAACGATGATAACTTACGGCTGAAGGACTGCATAGTAATCTTATTTGTTTTGGCAAATGACATATAATCCTCAAGAACCTGATCACGTTGCAGGAAAGTATCAAGATTACCAGATTCTCTTGAAAAATAACCATTTGCCCAATCCTCGAAATTCGTGCCCATGTCGGCTTTAAATTTCCTCCTTATAATATTTTCCATCGGTGGCAAGAGTTTAATTGGCTCATCTATTAATTGTAAGTAAAACCTGCAACACTGCACCCAAAAATTTATGTCGTCCAACCATTCCTCTTCGGTATAGTCTTTACCATAAAGATCCTTGCCAAAGTCATCGCGGATAGAGCGTGTCTCGAGATAGTCATTTTCTTCAGTACGCTGGTGGTAGTAGTCGGAAAACACCATGTATAAGAGGCGGGCCTCTGACGACGGATCAAAGTCAGAAGGCACATAATTCGTTGTAAACGCAATCTTAGGACTACTTTCGAATGGGATAGTAAACGACTGGTTATTTTTAGGGTTTACTGTCATATCCGACGTAATATTATCATAAAACAAACCTGTGTTAAGATAGCGGTCACAATCATCCAACAATAACATCTGGGTATGCTGGTTAACCTGATCAAAGACATGCGGGTTATCCATTAACCGAGGATTACGTCCGGACAGTTTGACAGTCTTTTGCATATAAGAAAGCACTTTGAAGAAGAAAGACTTACCACTACGACCATTACACTCATTGTCTTCACCTATTTTGTTGTCCATCGCCATTGGTGCCCATGCGCGAGAAGGCGACTTATAATGATGCAACATGTATCCAAATGTAAAAATCTTATTAATGAGATTCTGCTTTTGCTCGGCAATCTCATCATCGGTCAGCCCTTGTCCGGCGATATCGAATTTATGCGCTGCGTGATATTCATAGGCTTCATCACGACTCTCAAAATTTGTCTCTAACTCTTTGCGCCAATACAGTCTCGATGTATTTATGAGATAGCCGAAAAAATGACTCCGTACATGATTTATCTCTATATCAAAATACAGTTTGCCATTCTCATCATGCATTTTTTTTATGGTAAAAGCATCAGGCATTCTCTTGAACTTATGCGGGATGACATTTTCTTCCCATACATAATTATGCAAGTCATCGCTCCCGGGCTCGTATTCCTTCTGTGATTCGCTTTCTTCATATGCTTTGCGCACCTCCACCGTTTTGTTTGGAAAGAAGAAAAGCTGAGACCGATTCGTATATGACGTAAAATCAATAGAAACCTCTCTCAAGCTTTCAAGGGCCGCATTTGTCAGTTTCGGAGTGTTAAGTACCAGATTTAGAATGTCGCGCTCCTCGAACCTATCAACCACCCATCCACGCACGAACTCTTTAATATCTTTTACAGTCGTCCTTTTGACGATATTGCCATTCACACGGATGTATTGCGTTACTGATGAGTTATCGTCATGTAGCGCGTAAAAACCATTGAGATTTAAAAAATTGAAAAGGCATGCTGTATCTATCTCATGTTTCCATCGACCATCTTTATTCTGATAGCTGACCCAGAACTTCGCCGGCATAGCCAGACGCATCATGTCTCTGAAATCTTTTTTTTGAGTCCGAATCTCCATCCAGTCTCGTAGATCCTTGCGATGACGTCCGCGATTGTCCCGGAAGTCTGTCAACCAGACTGGTAGCCATATCGTATGTATGTCGATAAACTTCAGCGCAAGTTCTTTTCCTTTGCGCCGTCCGGTATCGTCTATGTCCGGGATATTGTATAAAACATCAACATACTTCATTATTTCTTTGTACTCCTCTAACGATAGCTGATATGTCTCACTGTTAAACCATAGAGGACAGAATCCCATTGAACGACAGCACAGTGCATCTCGTTCCCCGGAGCATATAAAGGCGTAATCTAATTTCTTCGGCTTATATGGTTTGTCGTCATCATGCGACTTATACCATTCCTTCTCCTCCTTATCATTCATTCGGCGATAAGCCTCCTGTAATTCATATAGACCATTGATATAGTATCTTGGTTTTTTCCCGGCTGGTGTGTATGAGAATCTGAATCCCTTATCATAATTGAGGGGCTCATACACCTTATAGAATTTTTCTTCAGAATCATTGCCGGATGTCGGCTTAATTATACATTCGCGTATGAAAATCGGATAGTGCTCATTAGAATATTTTACTGTTGTAATTCTATTTTTTACATTAGTAATCCACTTTACTGAATGCCAATGTAATGATTCAACCGTATCCTGTGTAACCTTAGGTCCAAGAACATTCAATTCTTCCGGAGAGAAACATTCATTTAGTTCGAAAGACCGGCTTCCGTCAGGCTCATCCACGCGTGCAGCACGTTGTCTAATGTCCGGTTTGTTAAGATGGCGGTTTATCTCATCTGACACGCCATATTTTGCAGCGATATGCAGGAGAGCTTCATTGTATCTCGACCGGTCATAACCATTTTCACGCATCCATAATGATATTGCATTTTCACCGCGACCATCCCCTCCGAAGTCTGTTACTTGCCAAATTTTGCCGTATGTCTGTGAGCTATACTCGCGTAGTGACGCAGAAGGCGTTCTCTCGTTTCGGATTGCGAAATGTTTTTTCCCCTCGATGGCAGCTTTTGCCTGCGGGAAGAGGTCAAGGATAATATCCAGACCTCCATTTGTTTTTTGAAAAATTGCTTCTGCCTTGATCATAGTCTTTTGTTTTGCCTTGCTAAAATAAAGTCACCCAATTACTTTCCAAAATACAAATAATCATCGATGTAAGTAATGTTACATTCTGGCAGTTGTTCAATTTCTAATCCTCTTGTTTCTATGAATTCAAATTCCATTTCATTAGAATAATCTTCTCTGACAAGTAATTCTCCGGTAAAGGAAAATGCGGAAGCATGATTGTCCGAATCAGCAACAAACAATAATCCCTTTCCTTCCATTTCGCTATATGCGAGTGCCATATTATTTTTATACCGAAGCATCCGGAAATCCAAAGCAACTTTATTTTTCTCTTTAAGATACTTGATTGCTTTTTCAAACATCGCAGCTGTAAAACTATAGCTAGGATAATGCATTATTCTCTCCTGAAGTATTAATGACAATGCAATCATCTCACTTCTCTCCAAAATAACAGTAGCTTGTTTATTTACATTACTGTAGACGTGAAGAAACGCTTCCTTATGAAATGGAGAAATTGCTTTTTTATCAAATTCTTTAATTGATATGTGTCCACCATTTATTAAATTGATATCATAAAAGTTCATACTATTTCCTCCTTAATTGAATATAGCTAAGTTGTTCGTAATATTTAAGTATAGATTTATTGTCATCAGTAACGTTGATTATATTTTCACCGTTAACCGTCATACCAACAGTAATATTTAAAATCCTTCGTATAGTATTAATTATTGACAAGTCTCTTGTTTTCCAATATATAGTTATTGTCATAGTCTGCTATAATTACACATACCATGTTATACCAGGTTATTAATTCTTAATTCAAGGATCAATGCCCGACTGTTTTTGAGAGATAATTTGCTCTTCAGTCGATTAAGTACAGTTTTAATTGTATTAGGTTTTTTATTTAGCTGAGATGCGATTTTATCGAAAGTAACCCCATTAACATAGAGAGAAGCGACTTCATGTTCAAGTCTCGACAACTTAACATCTTTGCCTGTAGGATTACAAATTTTGTTTTCGTAAGGACAATAGCCACCTCTTAGAGGGCAATGCACCATCTCAAAATGTAAGATACCATTATCATAATCATTGGTCAATAAATCATATTCGCCAAAGTTACATCGAACAAAACGCTCTACAATCATATATCGCTGCGTCAGTTTTGACGTCTCTGAGTTATTCCGACTTGGATACAACATCCTGAGGTCAGCATAAGCAGAGGGAAAGTTGTTTTCAATTATTAACAACATAGGATCAATTATTTCTCTGCAAAAACGCGTCAGCCGTCTGGCATCTCCGTTGTCCTGCTTATAATACACAACTCCTTCCGGTGTTGTGTAAAATTCTATTTTCGCCATATATCTTTTTTTATTTCTTCGCTCAAAACATATTCTTCTAATAACGTCAATGCATCATTGGATTTTTTTGACAACTTATGCACTAGTGTTGTAGTTTTGAGTCCGTACTTAACATGCATATACGCGAGAAATTTAGACTTATCTTTTTTAGATAGTTTTAAATAAAAGTCGCTGGGGGTTACTGTCTTTAAATTTTTCATATATTGCTTGTTTATTTGTTGTATTAACATTAAATTTGCCACAAATTTAGCAGTAAAAAACGCGTTATCCAACTTTTGTAGGGAAAATGTATCCTCTTTTAGTTGGATTTAACATTTATTAATTGACATGATATACAAGAGAGAGTTACCCAACTTTGATGTAGTATTAGACGTGCTAAATAAGAGTGGTATGTCTGTGAGACAACTGTCTAAACTAATGTATGGTGAAAACACGCATCTTAATATAATTAAGAGTTTTCGTAACAAACCTGATATAAGATCATCGACATTAATAAAGTTATGCAACATTTTATCAATCTCTATTGACTCATTATTTGACAAAAATGACAGTTCGGATTATGGCCCCGAAATTCCTGCTATTGTAGGGAATAACAATGTTATAAACAGTCATCATGTACATAATGACATAGCCGCTCTTAAAGCAGAAAACATCGCACTTAGAATGTTAAATCAGGAAAAAGACAGACGAATTGATGACCTTAAGACATCAAACCAAACACTGGCAAATCAAGTTAATATTTTGTTGGATAAAATTGGACATAATCAAGACAATCAATAAGTGACAATACAATGACCAATGTATCGAAGACTCCGAATAATAATCAGGAAGATGAATTAATGAAAATCCTGCCTCCGCAACCAACGAATGTCCGGAATACTTGTTACAATAGGATTCCGGACTTTTTTGTTTTTAAACCCGGTCAAAAAGCGGGACAGTAAAAATACAAAAACTTTCCACAAATATTGAAGCATTGTCATAAGCTGATGGTATCTGAACACTTGTTCCATATAAATGCAAACAAGACGGATAACGGACATTGCCGCGCAATCAAAACGAATACTTTTCAAAAAAATAAATGATTTTATTTTATTCTGCTCACACTTTGCCGTATCTTTGCAGAAGATAAGCTGCATTCGGGAAATCAAGAGCAAGCTCTCTTTCCGCTCATTTGCAATATCTTTGCAGAAGATATGCTGCATTCGGGAAATTAAGAGCAAGCTCTCTTTCCGCTCATTTGCAATATCTTTGCAGAAGATAAGCTGCATTCGGGAAATCAAGAGCAAGTTCTCTTTCCGCTCATTTGCAGTTTCTTTGCAGAAGACAAGGTGCGTTTTGGCAGTATCAGATACGGTAAACATCCGTTCTTACGTACTGCCGGTGCATACATCTTACATTGGCTATGCAGAAGACAATATACTATCGGGAAATTGATGACCGGCTTTCTTTCTGCTTACTCGTACTATCTTTGCATCATAATTTTATCTGCAGATGAAAAAAACATTATTTATCATCATAATGACAGTAATGGCTGCCACCACCAAGGCTCAGGACAGTCGCACGGGCTACAATTTTCTGAGACTGCCCGTAAGCGCGCATGCCGCAGCATTGGGAGGCGACAATATCAGCATCATAGAGGACGACGAGTCAATGATATTCAACAACCCTGCCCTACTGTCGTCGGTAAGCGACAAAACCATAAATCTCAATTACATGAACTACATGTCCGGTGCCAACACAGCCAGCGCGTCATTCAACAGAATAATAAAAGAACGCGCGTCTGTAGCCGCGTCCGCACAGTTCATTGACTACGGAAAGATGAAGGAGACCGACGAGAACAACATACAGACAGGTGAGTTCTCCGCAAAAGACATTTCCATAGCGGGCTATTTCTCCTACATGCTTACCGACCGTCTGGCAGGTGGCATAACCGCAAAATTCATAACCTCATACATCGGCGATTACAATTCCATTGCCATGGGCGTTGACCTCGGGCTCAACTATTATGACCCGGAAAAAGAATGGTCGGTATCACTTGTCGCAAAGAATCTCGGCGGTCAGATGAAAGCCTATGACGACCAGTACGACCGTATGCCAATAGACATACAGCTGGGGGCAAGCAAACGCTTCGCCCACATGCCTTTCCGCATATCCGCCACACTCGTAGACCTCAACCATCTCGACTATAAGTTCATAAACCATCTGGTTGCCGGAGTCGACATTATCATATCTCCGACAATATGGGTGGGTGCAGGCTACAACTTCAGACGTGCCAACGAGATGAAGATAACCGAGACTGACGGTGAAAGCAGTCACGGTGCCGGTCTGTCGTTCGGAGCCGGAATAAACCTCGAACGCTTCAAGCTCAATCTGGCATACGGCAAATACCACGTATCCAGTTCATCAATCCTTATAAATCTGGCATATTCTTTATAAACAACATAACAATGAAAAAGATCACGATAGCCATCGACGGTTATTCCTCATGCGGGAAGAGTACGATGGCAAAAGACCTTGCGCACGAAATAGGATACATATATGTCGACACCGGTGCCATGTACCGCTCGGTGACTCTCTTCGCCATGCGCAACGGACTGCTCAACAGCGACGGAAGCATTAAAACCGATGAGTTGAAAGACAGGATGGACGATATTGACATATCATTCAGACTGAACAGCGCGACGGGACGTCCGGACACCTACCTCAACGGAGAACTGGTAGAAAAAGAAATACGAACGATGGAGGTGTCAGCGAACGTGAGCATGATTGCCACCCTGCCGTTTGTCAGAGAGGCTCTCGTCGCACAACAGCAGGACATGGGCAAGAAAAAAGGCATCATTATGGACGGACGTGACATCGGAACGGTGGTTTTTCCTGATGCAGAACTAAAGATATTCGTCACGGCATCAGCCGAAGTGAGAGCCAGACGACGCTACGACGAACTGAAAGCCAAAGGCATGCCAGCCGACTTTGACGACATCCTTAAAAACGTGAAAGAGCGTGACTACATCGACTCTCACCGCGAAACGTCCCCTCTTCGAAAGGCAGACGACGCACTGGAGCTTGACAACAGCAACATGACAATAGACCAACAGAAAGCATGGCTGATGGCGCGCTATATGGAAAAAGCGGCAAACTGACAGACAGTTTCTTTGCTATGCCGCGTACATAGAAGCGTCACACAAAGCCTTCATAAAGTTCCAAAGCCGCTTTATTATCGGATTGAATGCCGCTTACGATTAAACCCAAATCAGTCATTAGACTCCGGTTTGATTATGCGTTAATGCAGAGCGGATTGCTTGCCGTTTAGACGAAGGCGTAGCGGGCTACGCCGAGAAGGAACGGTAAGCAAGACGCCTACAGAAACGCCTAAGCAGACCGGAGAGTATGTGAAATAAAGATTTATTCAAATATATACGTTCTAATGACCGATTTGGGTTAAAGCCGCAGACATCATTAAGGATGTTCTGCGGCTTTTATACGTTCAATAATACTGTCGCGGCACTGCTCCATAAGCCATTTAGGCGTACTCGTCGCGCCACAGATACCAACAGACGTGACTCCCTCTATCCACGAACTGTCAATCTCTCCAGGACCCTCTATCATATAGCTGTTGGGATTGACACTCTTGCATGTGTTGAACAGCACCTTACCGTTACTGCTCTTGCGTCCGCTCACAAAAATGATAATGTCGTGCCGGGCGGCAAAAGACGCTATATTGGGCATCCTGTTCGCCACCTGACGGCATATCGTGTCAAAACTCCTGAAAGTGGCATCCGGCGAGATGTGGCTCTGTATATAATCTATGATACGGCGGAACTCGTCGAGATTCTTCGTTGTCTGCGAATACAGATAAATGTCACGTCCGAAATCGAGAAGCCTCACATCCTCAAGCTTCTCCATCACTATCGCCTTGCTGTGAGTCTGCCCCACAAGTCCGAGAACCTCCGCATGACCGTTCTTGCCGAATATCACTATCTGTGCTTCAGGGTTGGCGTCATACTGTTTCTTGATGCGTCTCTGCAACTGAAGCACCACAGGACACGTCGCGTCAATTATCTCGATATTGTTGCGTCTTGCCGTCTCATATGTCTCGGGAGGCTCACCGTGCGCCCTGAGCAGCACCTTGACATCGTGCAACTGCTTCAGCTGCTCATGGTTGATGGTTATCAGTCCGCGCGCATGAAGGCGTTCCACCTCCTTTCCGTTGTGTACTATATCACCCAGACAATAAAGTGTATTGCCTTTCGCCAACTCCTCCTCAGCCTTCTGTATAGCGGTAGTGACACCAAAACAAAAACCGCTTGAGCTGTCTATTTCTATATGAATCATTTTTTATCTGTCCTTTCCACACCGTCTACTTTAACGTTTATCACCACCTTGGGATTTTTCGGGTCGTTGGTTATCATCAGCACCTTTGGCTCGCTGCGCGACTTTCTCATGCGCTCCACATTTGCCGTTATCTTCAGTTTTGCTTCCTCACCCGGATCAAGAACCGACTTGTTGAGCGACACGCTCAGTGCCGACGAGAACATCTGCAGATTGTTTATTCTCAGCTCAGACCTGCCGTTATTCTTTATCATCACAGTACCCTTGAGTTTTTTCTTGCCGTCAGCGGCACCGAGATTGAGTTCCTTCTCCGACACCTCTATTACCGGAGCCAAAGCCAGCTCAGCGTCCGACATGTCGTCAAACTGCGGCAACAACACGGCAGACACACTTATCTCCTTGTCGCTGTCCACCTTGTCACCGGGCTTGTTGCCGAGAAACACCGTCGTCTCCGTCAGTCCGAGGTCGTTGAGTTTCCTTGAGTCAAGCGTTATTGTAACCACTCCCGCACGTCCGCTCTTTATCCTTGACGGCGACACATCGGCTTCCAGATAGTCAGGCAGATGCATCACCACCGGCTCTGCCGTCTCTCCGCCGACGTTGCGTATATGTATCCTCAGCTGCGGTGTCTCACCGTTGCTCACGTCGTTGAATTCAAGAGTGTTCCTGTCGGCAAGCAATGTGCCTATCGTGTAAGGATAATCTCCCGAGTAATCCTTCACCTCTCTCACCACAACACCCTTCATTCGGAGCATCAGCGGTTCGTCGCTCCCCTCGGCGCATACGTCGGCATACTTGTCGAAGTGCCCCATCTGCCTGGAGTCGAACGTCACTCTCACCATGAACTTCTCACCTGCCGGAATATCTTTATGAGGAAACTCAGCCGCCATGCATCCGCAACTTGTCTGCACATCGCTTATGCGCATGCTTCTGTGTCCGTTGTTTCTCAACTCGAATTCAGCCGTCACCGGCACGTTGTATTCCACCTGCCCGCAGTCCACCACGTCGCTGGCAGCCACCAGATCCTGTGCCTGCGCCCCCGATGAAAGAGCCGCAAGCACAGCCAGTACCATTATAGTTTTGTTCATCAATTATGATTTTGCTTATATATTTATAGTGTTACATATATTTCTTATTTCCTTTCCGACACATTTAATGTCATAGCCGCACTCCTCGCAGAGTACTCCGGACTGTACGCACACTGCACCGTACATGTGCCCGTACTGTATGTTCCGGCGCGGTCTACGTAATATTCCGTCTCTATGACATGCTTTCCCTTCGCCATTCTGTCAAAGTAATAGCCCGTCCGGTTGTCGCCCTGCGCATAATAGCATCCACGGTGATAGCCGCTTATCTGCAACGCCGGCTCCATGCACGCAGCCCTTTTGTCTGTCAGCTGTACAAAGTCATAGTCGCGCGCGGCGTTAACGGTGATTCTCACCTTAATCCTGTCGCCCACATGAAGAGCGGCTCCGTCCGCCAGCACCTTGCCGTCCTTCAAAATCTCGCGCTTCACGGTCAGCCCCTCGGAAGCTCCGTCCACATCCTTCACATTCTGCATGAACTGTGCGTACACAGCTCCCCACGACGTGCCTTCGGAATACTTCTCCACCGTCAGTGTATTCATTCCGTCACCCGTACGTGTAGCCTTGACATAGCCGGTTCCTGCCGCTGACTTCGGAAGCTCGAGCTTCGAACCGTCCACCTTCATCACCGGCACGTGCTTTTCTGACAATGTCACAGCGTCCGCGTTGCCTTTCATGAAAGCATATACGGCATCCACGTTGTTCAGAGGAGTGTCCCATCCCTGCGTGCGCTTTGACTGGAGGAGCCACCGCTGCATCTCCCTTATTGTCGTGACATCCTCAGGCGTCACAGCCTGCAGTGCCTCGATGACAGCAGTCTGCGTAGGTATGCGGTAGTCATACCAAGAATAGAATGCCTTCGGAGTGTCGAAATAGCGTCCCATCTCGTCGCTGAACACAGAATATTCCTTCACGCTGCGCAACAGTTCGGCGGCTTTTCCGGCACGTCCGCTTCCCGACATTATAAGGGCGATGTTTGCCTTTCCGGCTATCGTAAGTCCCGCGCTCTCCCTCTCGAGAAGATTCACAAGATAGTCATAGTCCTTCTTTCGCTGTCCGTCGAGTTCACGACCGTCGAGCGTGCATATATAAAGATAGGTGACAGCCATCTCGCTCGGACGCAGATTTTTCTCGCCCTTGCTCTCCGCCTTCTTCAGGTTCTCCACCTCGGTCGCCACATTCTTGCCGAGAAAATCTATCGCCGCCTTCAGCATTCCCGCCGTAGCCGGGTCGGCGCCTGTCATGGCGTTGAGCCTTACAAGCATCCCCGCAACCGCCGACGTCATATATACGCTGCCACTCATGCCCTGCCACCATGAGAACGAACCGTCTCCGTTCTGCAGTTTCCTCAACTTTGCAAGCACATCGTTGAGCCTGTATTCCAACGCTGACTCGTCATAGAAGCCTGTGAGCATACGTTTCCGGTCAGCCTCCGTCTTCGCCTCCATGAGCCATGGCGTCTCGCTGAGCACCACCGACTTCAGCTCCTCATTCTTCTGCAGATTGCTCATGAGCGACGTCTCCTCGCCCTTCTCCTGCCCCCAAAGGTCGAGCACACGCTTGAAATCAGGCACACTCTTTATGATGTTGCGTCCCAGACCGTTGGCATAATATGCTGCGGCGAGACACAGGGCATTGTCTTCACAGGTCTCGGTTATGACAGGCAGTGTCTGCAATATGAGCCATGAAGGGTTGTCGGTGTATTCCACTGTAAGTCTGTTGTCATCATTGTCCTCTGCAAACATATGCCTGAGGTCTATCGTACGCTCGCCCGCACCGTCCCAGGTAAAAGCCTTTGTATTTGTGACAAGCTCACGGTCGGGCATTACAGCCATGTAGTGTTGCTCTCCGTCGCTGTATCCGCGTCCTGAAGCAGTGACACGGCAGATGAGCAGTCCGTCGTTCGCCACCTTGTCCATATCAAAGCTGAAGCTCACGGCGGCGGTCTCACCCTTCTTTACAGCGTACTTCACAGTCTGGTGCCATACCTCCTTTTCGTTCTCCGGATTGAGCAGTGCGAGACGTGCCGTACCCGTGACGTCCTTCTCAGACGTGTTGAACAGACGTGCCGAGATGCTCACCTTGTCGCCCTTACGTACAAAACGCGGAACATTAGGCTGCACCATCACCGTCTTCTGCGCCACCGCCTCGCCTTCGAGCATGCCGCTGTTCATGTCTTTGTCGTGCGCAATGCCCATGAACTTCCATGTGGTTATGCTTTCCGGAAGGGTGAACTTTATACTGATATTTCCTTTTTCGTCGGTTGTGAGACCGGGATAGAAGAACGCCGTCTCGTTGAAGTTCTCACGCATCTGGGGCGTCTGTCCGGAGTCCTCTTCCAATGTTACGGTCTCTTTTGTCCCCCTTATCATGATGTTGTCGCCCGATGCGTCCTCCACCGCTCTGGCGTAACCTACACTCATCACCTCATCACTGGCAGACATTGGCTGCGCTATCATCTCCTTCGACCGGAGCACCTCACCTTTTGCCATCAGCACTTCATTTACTGTAAGAATGCCAAGCAACGGCGTCACATCATAATGCCCGAAGTCCAGTCCGCGCTCGTCAAGAAGCTTGAGAGGCATCTCGCCATACACTCCTATGTTTGTGGCGTAACGCGCAGACCACGATGTGAACGGCACACTGTAATAAAGCGGCATGGACAGACGCCACCAGTTGCGGCGCAACGCGTCGAGCGACTTGTCGTAGAGGGTCGCCATGAGCTGTGCGTCGGCAGGCGTTCCGTCGGGGCGGCTCACGCTGAGCGTCCATTCCTCTTTCTGTCCCGGGGTGAGCCTGTCGCGGAAGGTAGTCCACTTCATCATAAGCCTCGTGTCCTTCTTCGGGCGGGTCAGCGTCACGGAATGGCGGTAAAGCCTGCCGTCCTTCACCCACGCATAGTTGAGCAGCACGCCGTCGCCATACTCAGGCTTGTAGGTAAGCTCGCGCGTGTGCAGCTCGTCGCGCAGTGTCATCGTGCCGTTCTCGAGTATCCTGTCGCCAGCCAACACTGTGTAGAACACATGCAGCAGACTGTCTGAGGAGCCGAGCTGCACATACACCGGACGCCCGTCGGCACCGAACTCTTCCGCCGATGCGTAGAACCAGTCGTGTGTCTCGACCACCGCTTTCCTGTCCTGCATGGTGAACACCACAAACTCACGCTCTATGGTGTCGTTGCCGCAATATGCCCTCAGCGTGTGTCTCATGGACCGGAGCTGCGATGATGATATAGCGGCAGGCACATTAGCCTTGCACGTATACTTCTCGCTGTCTATATAGAAGGTAACGTCGCCGTCTATCATCTCACCGGCATTGTTGCGGTAGAAGAATGTCACTGTCTTCAGACTGTCGCGCTCCACCCTCGCGGGCATGTCGCATGTGAGCGATGTGGGACGGTCGCTCAGCGGAATGCTTGTCTCTCCGTCGTGCGTCTCGCCTGCCATATCGGTGACAACTGCGAGCACGTCGAAACTGTAATATCTGTTCGGACGCTCGTCCATCGTCTCCGGCAGAGCCACCGGAACCTTTATACTGAACTTTCCGTCACTGCCCGTCGCGATGGTGTCTGAGAGTATCTGCACCGTAGCGTCGCCCCCTCCGTAATAACGCCAAAGCATTGACGGACGGCGTGTTACGGTGTAAACAACGCGCGCTCCTTGCACAGGCACTCCGGCATAGGTCTTTGCGGAGCCTTTCACGGTGACTGTGTCGCCTGAGCTGTATCCGGAAGTGAGCTTGTCGAACTGCACGTCGAACGTCGGCCGCTTGTATTCCTCAACCGAGAACGAAGTGGTTCCGTTGCTGCCGAAGTCGCATCTCACGGAGAAGTTGCCCGGCAGGCACGAGGCAGGAAGCACGAAGTCGGCTGACGCCATTCCGAAACTGTCGGTCACTACCTTCCGCTTTGCCACCTCCTTGTAGTTGGCGTCGCGCAGCGTGAGAGTCATAGCCCTGCCTCCGATGGCAGCCGACCGTTTTGTCTCACTGTCGTGGCTGTAGGCTATGGCTGCCAGATGCACGGTCTGTCCGGGGCGGTATATGCGCCTGTCGGTGTACAGACTGACATAATTCATCTTGCGTCTGTTGTCGTTGTAAGAGAAATATCCGCCAAAGGAAGACTCAGGAAAAGCCGTGTCACCGTCCGTATATATGTAATAGGAATGTCTGAAGTCCGGTCGGCAGTTGAATAAAGCCTCTCCGGCGTCGTTGCATGTGAGCGTCTCCACGCCCTTGTTGTCGCTGTAGCGGCGTTCTGTCGACGTGACACGTATCCGTGCTCCCGGCACCGGCTCTCCCGTCGTGGCGTTGACCACCACCATACGTACGTTGTTGCCGGGCAGAGCCTCGTTAACGAGCATGAGGTTGCTCACATAGAGCAGGGTGCGCTCCACCGGCACGCTCGCATTGTCGGTAGTGAACTCCACGAGATAGACACCGTTCTTCAGACCGTCTATCTGCATGCTGTCACTCACCACCTTGTATGGCGGCATGCCTATATAGCGGCGCGTCCGGGTGAACGTCTCACCGGGCACGATGAGTTTCTTCAGTCTGGCGTAATCGTCCGGATCGGAAGGGTTGATGTCGTCGTCACCCTTCACATTCACACGGCGGACGGTCATCGTGAGCTGCCCTATGTTGCAAAGCGAAGCCACGGTCACCTTCTTGGGACGTCCGGGCAGAGTCATCTTGTCGCCCAGAGTCACGTTGAAATAAGGCATCGTGAGCCGCTTCACAGCATTGCGGAGGACGTTCATTCTCTGCCATGCCCCCCACTTCACCAGCGCATAGTCTATATAGTTCATCTTGTCTTCGGGCGTGGCGTCCTCCGACGCTTCCATGAAGTTATAGCGTTCGATGGCAAGCTCTCCGGCAACGTCGAGGTCGCCATACTTGTCGATGAGCGAGTCTATGGATTGCAGGTAAGCCGACTTCTGCATCTTCAGCGTGGTGCCCTCACGGTTCTGCTGTACCATCTTCAGGGCGCAAAGGCATGTTGCGGCACGGTTGCCTGCCTTCTCATAATAATCGTGCAGAAAAGCGTAGCGTCCAGCCTCCATGCCGAGCACGTGCAGCACGTCGTCGCCGAAGATGCGGCTGTCCACACCGTCTTCTATGAAAGGAGCGTATCCCGTTGCGAAAGCGCGGGCAAGACGGTCGGGATGACGCAACGAAAGATCGTAGAAAGCCTCGCTCCGTGCGGCGGCATCGTCGCTGAGCGACGGACGCTCCCGGTAGACCGTTCCGAGCACGGAGTTGTACACGGCAGCCAGAACCACGTCCACGCTCTCCGCACGCTTTGCCTCAGCCTCAAGTCGGCTGACAGCCGGAGCGAGCGAGTCGGGCGACACGGTGGCGCTCACCCCTATCCTCGTCACCTGTGCTTTGAGCAATTGTCCGTAGGCTTTGTCAGCCTCAGCCTTTGCTATTATTCTGTCAAGAATATCTATACGTGTCTTGGGCAAATCCTTTTCTCTTGCCTCCGCCTCACGCTTCCACAACGTGGTGTAACTGTCTGCGGACACCGCCGCAGGTATCATCAATGCCGCGAAGACGACAAGTAGCAGTCTATGTTTCATAATAACGATTTTTATGATTGAACCAGCCGTCCGTTGCAACCAGCCGTCCAAACAGGCGGCAGGCATGCGGAGACGTAACGCTATATTATTGCAAATATACGAATATTACGGACAACAGCCAATCAAAATGACAAACTTTTACTTATGTTGCCGATTTTTTATCGTCGGCAAGACACCGTATGCAATCATCACATCATACCATCCTTTTGCCGTACCGGCAACGCCTGAGGCAAGGCAAAAAGCATACGGTGACATACGAGTTGCCTGTTGCGGGAAACAGCGCATTTATGCGGCAGCATGTCAAAGGCATCTGAAAGCTGAAGAACCGTCGCCGCACGTATCACGGAAGGTGAAAACGCGGGGATGACGTTTATGTGACCGGAACGCCGGAAAGCGCATCGATGAGGATGTGAATGTAAAGATAATTTACCAAATAAAGCCCCGTCAGCAACCGGCATTACAGAATCCGACAGACTGAAAAAGCCTTTCAGGACGTCAGGAAAACGCATGTCTCACTGCCTTCGCAGCCTCACGACTTTGCCGGAAAGGCTCTTCCGCGCATCAGGAAAGGCTCTTCCGGATCTCGGAAAAGCCTCTCCAGCGAGGCGGAAAAGGCTTTATCGCAAGACGAAAGAGGCTTTACGGCAGACTGAGTGTGTACGGGGATACACTCCGTAAAGACATAACACGCACATTATCAGCACTGTGCGCAAACACGGCAAAATCGCGATATTCACGGCAAGGCGGGTCTTCCGACGTGGGCAGGCGGGATATGAGAGGCATGATGTAAATATTTTTTACCATCATAAAACCGTATTTTTACCATCATAAAACCGCATAGCGAAACACACAATAGCACTTTGAACGGTATGATGACCGGTTCGGGGTAAATCCGAATAGGTCATCAGACTTCCATTCTTATTTCGTGCTGCTGTCAGCCGGATTGTATTCTGATTTATCGAAGATGTAGCGGGCTACATCGAGAAAAAGCAGAAGACAAGACGACGGCAGCAGTGCGGAAGAAGGATGAAGAGCTGACAATATACCTTAAATGTAAAATCAGCGGTCTGATGACTTATTCGGGGTAAATCCGAATAGGTCATCAGACTTCCATTCTTATTTCGTGCTGCTGT
>OGKG01000110.1_pt1 | contig 92534 bp, 86 predicted proteins | sample 1572201 | NCBI WGS metagenome assembly OGKG01 (sample SAMEA2582146, study PRJEB24529) | metagenome | biome: Human gut stool | place: China | collected 2011 | reverse complement strand
TTGGTAAAACAACAACACTCATGAAGTTTTTGAAGGAACTTGTACCAGACAAAGATCCATTCTTCTTAGAGTTTGAAGATAGATATCAGAATATTCCTGGTATTATGGCACAGAAAGTTGATACAATGTCTGATTTTAAGTCAATTATCGGTCAGTTAAAGAATCCAGCACTCAAGAAGAAGTTCTCTTGTATTGTAATTGATACCCTTGATAAGTATGAAGAATTTTGCGAGAGATATGTACTTGAGAATAGAGATGCAGAAATCTTAAAGGATGTTGGTGGATTTGGTGAAGGTTCTCTTCGTTTCAAGAGTGCATTAAGAAATATTGGTGTAATTCAGAGTCTTGGATATACTGTACATTTTATTGCTCAGTCAACACATAGTAAGGATTTTGATACAAAGAAGGAAAGTGATGCCTTAAAGCTTAATAAGAATACATTTTCTTATTGTAGAGAAGCGGCATACCTTGTTGGTTATATGTTCAGAGAGAAGGATGAGAGATATATCACATTTAAGAAGACAGATAAGTATCCAGATTTAAAGGATACATTTGGACTTCCAGATAAGATTAATGTTAATGATCTCAAGAAGGCTTGGACTAAGGCAGTTGAAGATTTAGGTGGAGATTTTACAACTAAGGAAAAGACAATTGATAAGACAGCACCAGTTGAAGACTTTGAAGCAATCAAAGCAAAGGGTATTGAACTTGGTGGATTACTTGCATCCAATGGTCATCTTGCGGAAGCAACAGCAGTTCTTCAGAGAAATCTTGGTCTTGATGATAATGGAAATGTTAAGATGTTTGATACTCTTAGAGATACACAGCTTGATCTTACAAAGGTTATTGTTATGGAACTTGAGGAGTTAATCGAAAAGTTTGGAATTAAGGCGTAACAGATATAAGGGAGGGATTCTTCCCTCCTGTTCTTTGTGAAGAGGTGTATATGGCTAGATTATCAACATGTAAAGGCTGTGGGAAGAAATTACAACCAGAAGAAAAATACATACATGCTTCAAAAACATATTGTGAAGAGTGCTATAAGAAAATTGAAAGAGAATCTACTGAATATAAACAGTTGATTGAATTCATCTGTAATAACTATGAGTTAGATAAACCAACAGGTTTTATGCTTAAACAGATCAAGGAACTTAAAACTGAATACGGATATTCATATGCAGCTATGACTTATACACTTTGGTACTGCAAAGAAATATTAAATAAGTCCTTGATTGAAAAGTATGGAGTTGCGTTAATAAAACATTATTATGATGAAGCAAAAGACTATTATTCACAACAAGAAAGACTAAAAGAACAAATCAACAAATTGTCAGATGTGGAAGTTAAGACTAAAGTTGTAAAGCGTACTTCTATGAATTCCAATAAAAAATTAGCATCTTTGATAGATTTGGGAAATTTGTTAGAAGGTGGTGATTCAAATTAATTTTAATCAACAGGTAGATAAAAAGGCTATTTTCTTATTATTTGGGTGTTATTGTTTGAATCCAAGATATGTACTGGACGAAAAATATTCAACAAATACAAATGATTATCCTGAGAATTTTCATAAAATGATATGGGGAGCAATCGTAAACATTGCCAAAAAGGGTAATGTAGAAAAGATTACACCTATTGATATTGAAAATGAAATATCACAGTTTGATACAGCTATTTCACTTTGGAAGAATAATGATGGATGGGGATATATTGAATCAGCTATTGAAATGTCTTCTGATAAAATTATGAATGTCGGTAAATATTATGATGATGTTCGTAAGTATTCAATTGTGAGAAATGCCGTAGAATCTTTGAAGATGGATATTAGTTTTCTATATGATGAAAACGATGATGAAAAACTCGAAGCATTTAATAAATTAACAAGTATTGATGTTCTTAATGAAATAAATAACAAATTTATGGATTTCAAATCTATGTGGAAGAATATGTTTGGTGATAACTATTCATTCAAAGCAGGAGATGGAATTACAGACAGATTAAGAGAACATAAGGAACAACAGAATGTATATGGTTATCCATTTCAATCTGGATATTTAACAACTGTATACAGAGGTATGCGTCCTAAGAAATACATATTAAGAAGTTCTGTATCAGGTGGTGGAAAGTCAAGAAGTTCATTAGCTGATGGATGTAACATGGTATCCGACAGAATATACGATTGGAGTAAAAAGGAATGGATATCAACAGGTGAGAGTCAACCAGTATTGTTTATTTCTACAGAGTTGGAAAAAGACGAAATTCAAGACATTATCTTAGCTCATGTAAGTGGTATTGAACAGGATAGAATTGAAACGTGGGATGACATTACACCAGAAGAAGAAAAAATTCTTGAAGAATCAGCAAAATATATTGAAACATATGAATATTATGTTGAATATATGCCTGATTTTACAATAGACCTCATTTCTGAAACAATTGAAAAATATATCTTAAATCATGGAATAGTCGCTTGTTTCTTTGACTATATCAACGATTCCCCTTCGTTATATGAGTATTATTACAACAAAACACATACAAGACTTAGAACAGATCAGATTCTTTTCTTGTTTAGTGCAGCGTTGAAGTCAGTATGTAATAAGTTTGGTATATATTTAGGTTCAGCAACACAGTTAAATGATAATTACAAAGAAGAGAATAATAAGGATGCAGGTGCATTAAAAGGTTCTAAAGCTATCATTGAGAAAGCTGATGGCGGTATTTTAGCATTACCAGTAACTCATAAGGATTTAAAAAAACTTAAACCTATTCTTGAAAGTGACGGAAGTTTTGGAAAGCTTGTACCTAATATGTCTTATTATATTTTCAAAAATCGTGGTGGTAAGTGGAAGACAATTATTATTTGGACAAAGCTTAATATGGGAACTATGAGAGAAGTTGATTGTTTTGTAACAGATTATAACTATGAACTCATAACAGATATAGAGCAAACACTTATTGATTTCAAACTTGATGATGTAGGTGATGTTGGAATTATTGAGACAGATGTTGATGTTTCAGGATCAGATTTAGCGACAGAATTATCAAAAGTATCTAAGTAGGGAGGTATACGATGACCGCCCAAGAATTAAAGGAAAAATTAAAAGAAGATGACATTAGAAAGTTGCTCATAGAAATGGGAGCGACTTTCTATTATGAAGATGACGATATGTGGATTACAGATACTATATGTCATCATGGTACGAAACCAAAGTTATATTATTACAAAGATTCGATGTCTTTTCATTGTTATACCGAATGTGGTCAGTTGGATATCATTGGTGTAGTGATGGGATATAAGGATTATGAGCAGGAAGAATTTCAAAAAGCGATTAACTGGATATGCGTAAAACTCAATTTGGATAATTGTGAATATGGATTTGGAAAGCAAGAACAAATATCAGACTGGGAATTTATTAGGAAGTATAAAAAGAGTAGTAAAAAAGAAGTTAAGGAAAAACCATTAGTTCCATATGATAAAAGTATTTTGAATATTTTTCAGAAACTTTATACCGAAGAATGGATAAAAGAAGGAATATCAATTGAAACTATGGAGAAATACAACATTCTTTATTCTACATGGCAACAAAAAATAATCATTCCTCATTTTGATGTGAATAATCAACTAATAGGTGTTCGTGGAAGATCCTTAATTGATGAAGATATTGAATTATTTGGTAAGTACACTCCATTTAAGGTTGGAAGAAGATTTTACAATCATTCTTTGGGAATGAATCTATTTGGTTTGAATCACAATATAAAAGCTATTCAGAGGAAAAGAAAAATAATGCTTGTAGAAGCTGAAAAATCAGTATTCCAAACTGACACAATGTTTGGCGAAGATAATTTTACAGTTGCTTTATGTGGAAGTAATCTGACTGATTATCAAAAAGGAATGATTTTAATGCTTGGTGTGAGGGAAGTAATTGTTGCATTAGATAAGCAATATGAAACTATTGATTCTGATGAATGTAAAAAATGGTCAAAACACATAAAGGATAAAATCATTGACAAATTGAGTCCATTTGTGGTTGTTTCAGTTTTATGGGATACAAATGATTTACTTGGATATAAAGATAGTCCAACAGATAGAGGTAAGGAAACTTTATTACAACTAATGGAGAATAAGATATATGTAGGAACTAATCAATAAGGAAGGAGTGTAAATTTGAGTTTCAAATATGACATATTAGGTAAGGTTAGATTCGGAAATGAGTTGGAAGATATTTTGAAATTAAAAGGTATCAAAGATATAGACTCCTTTCTGAATCCTACTATCAAAAATACAGAGAGTGAATTACTCTTTGATAATATAGAAAAAGCAAGAGATGTGTTTATAAAGCATATAAGCAATAAAGATGTTATAGATTTACTGGTAGATTGTGATGTTGATGGATTTACGTCAGCATCCAATATTTATCAGTATATAAAAAGATTAAGCCATGACATTGAAGTTAGATGTTTCATTCACAAAGGTAAAATTCATGGATTATCTGAATTTGTAGATAGTATGTGTGAAGATGATTCAAAGCTTGTTATTGTTCCAGATGCAGGTTCAGGAGATTCTAAAGAATGTGAAAAACTTATAGCAAGTGGGAAAGATGTAATTATTTTGGATCATCATAGTATTGATGTCAGTGATAATCCTGCAATAGTTGTAAATAACCAACTTTCGGATAAAATAACCGACAAAGCTATGACTGGTGTTGGAATTACATATAAATTCACAAAGCTATTGGACAAGTATTATGGTGTGAATTATGCAGATGATTATTTGGATTTAGTTGCATTGGGGATGATTGGAGATAGGGCTGATACACTTAATCTTCAAACAAGATACCTTATATTAAAAGGATTGGAACAGATACGAAATAAAGTTAATAAAAATAAACTTATATCTGTTCTAGTAGATGCTCAAATGTATTCAATGAATAATAAAATCACAATAAACGGAATTGGATTTTATGTATGTCCTCTTATGAACTCAATGATTCGATTGGGAGAATATGAAGATAAGTGTTATATGTTTGAAGCATTATGTAATTCAGATGAGATGCTTGACAGAAAAGTACGAGGAAAAGGTGTAGTCAATATGACTATTCAAGAATACGTTCTAAAGGCTTGTCAATCATCAAATAGAAAACAGAAAAAAATAACAGAGGAAAGTGCTGCTGTTTTATCTGAGGAAATTAAAAAGTTTAATATGGACAAATTACCTATTCTTGTGTGTAATGCAAGAGATGATGTTGATAGTAATTCTACTGGTCTTATCGCTAATAGACTTGCAGATCAATATCAAAGACCATGTTTGCTGATGAGACGAAAAGGTGATATTTGCAAAGGAAGTGGTCGTGGTAGCGATAAATGTGAAATATTAGACTTTAATCAGTGGTGTAAAGACACAGGATTATTTAATAAGATAGAAGGGCATCCAGGAGCGTTTGGATGTGAGATTAATTTTGAAAACACAAATAAGCTGTTTTCATTACTTTCTACAATGCGAAAGATTGATGAGCCAACATATCATGTATATAACGTGTATGATGCAAATCAAATTCATGATCAAATCATTAAAAATGTTGCAAAATGGGATGCGATTTGGGGTAACACAGTGAGTGAACCTATCTTTCTTATTAAGAATATTCCGTGTAATAAATACAATCTTTATCTATTGGGTTCAAAACAGAATAAGATTGAATTTACATATCACAATATCAAATTTGTAAAGCAGACAAAAGGTAGTTCACTAGCTTCCTTATATAAAGAGATCATTTCCATTGGAGATAATTTTGAATTTGATATTGTCGGTAGATTTTCGATTGATTATAAATCTGGCAAAGCTGCTCAAGTGTTAATTGAAGATTGGATGTTTTATAAAAGTGACAAAGTACAAGGATTTTTCGGATAAGGCGGTGATTTAAATAATAGATAAAAGTAAGATTTGGGGCTACGATTTCGAGGTCTACTCGAAGATTAATTGGTTTTGTGTAACTTTTATTAATCATGAAAATAGAACAAATGAAGTTGTAGTAGTAAATGATAGACAAAAATTAACAGATTTCTATAACAAACATAAGGATGATATTTTTATCTCATATAACGGCAGACAATATGATACAGGAATTTTTAAAGGTATTCTTGATGGAATGAATGTCGGATATGTAAATGATAAACTCATCAAGGAAGGTAAGAAACCTTTTCAAGTAGTGAAAAATGCGAAAAATTATCCTCTAAATGATTATGATGCTATCCTTAAAGATAAATCTTTAAAGCAGTTGGAAGCATTTATGGGTGATGATATTCGTGAGACAGAAGTGGACTTTAATATTGACAGACCACTTACAGACGAAGAAATAAGACAGACATTATATTACAACAGACATGATGTAATTGAGGTATTAAGAGTTCTTGATTATTGTTGGGATGATTTTGAAGGTCAGTTAGATATTATCGAGTTGTATGGACTTGATATGTCATACTTCACAAAAACAAAAGTTCAGTTGGCAGTTTCTCCAAAAATTCTAAATGCTGTGAACCAGCACACTCTCGATGATGAATTTGATATTCGTCTTCCTGAAACAATCCAATTATCAGATAAATATAAATTTATTCCAGAATGGTATCTCAATCCTAAGAATTGGAGATATAAAGAACATTTACGTTCCGAAGATGATCAACATAACAATCAGTTATGCTGTACAGTTGCAGGAATTCCTCATGTATTTGCATGGGGAGGATGTCATGGTGCAGATGATAAACAGGCTGTGTTTGAAGGAATTATTCTTCATGCCGATGTTGCATCTATGTATCCTACAACAGATATTGAGTATGGATTGTTGAGTAGAAAATTTAAGAATCCTGATGACTTTAAACAGATGAGAAATTTCAGATTGAAACTTAAAGCTGAGGGTAATTCAAAGAATAAGGCATTAAAACCTATGATAAATGGTGTATATGGAGCAGGAAAAGATAGAAATAATCCATCTTACGATCCGTTAATGGCAAATCTGACTTGTATATTTGGACAGATGTTCATTCTTGATTTGATTGATAAGCTTGAACCTTATTGTAGATTATTACAAACAAATACGGATGGTATTTTCGTCCTTTGTGAGAATGAAGATATGAAGAATAAGGTAATTGAAATCACAAATGATGTAGGTAAACGACTTAAAATGGAATTTGAGATTGATGAATATACCAAGTTAATTCAGAAGGATGTAAATAACTACATCGCAGTTATGAAGAATGGTAAATTGGAATGTAAAGGTGCAATGGTAAAATTCAATAAACCTATTGATAATGATTTACCTATTCTCAATGATGCAGTTAGAAATTACCTTGCATCTGGAATTCCAGTTGAACAGACAATCAATGAATGTACAGAATATATCAAGTTCCAAAAAATTATTAAATTGTCTGCAAAATACAAAGAGATTTGGTATGGCAATGGTGTAGCTGCAAAAGATGGAAAGATTACTTCAATAAATGGAGAATTATTAAAGGGTAAAGTACATAGAGTGTTTGCCAGTAAAAGAACATCAGATGGATCTATTTATAAATTGAAAGTTGAAAAAGGTGTTAAATCCTATGAACAGTTTGCAAATACACCTACTCATTTATTTATAGACAATGAAGATATTCATGAAAAGAAAATTCCTGAATATTTAGACAAAGAGTATTACATCAATGAAGCAAAAAAACGAATCGAAATGTTTTTAACCAAAGATGAAGAAAAAGTAGATGAAACACCAAATATCTTATTCAAATGTATGTGTGAGAGTCCTACATTTTATGAGTTTTTGGAAAAATGTTCGGAGAATAATATAACGAAGAAAGTTTTAGAACAGTATCTTATTGCAGATTGTTGTTCAAATTATGGAAAGACAAAAAAGTTGTTACTGTTTAGAGATTATTTTCTTATGTTATATGGAAAAGATAAAATAACAGTAACTACGTTGAATAAAAAAATCTCTGATGAAAACATAAAATCTATTGTCATTTCTAATGCTGAACTGTCGAAAACAGGAAAGTCTTATAACAATCTAAACTCTAAAAAAGCTCTTTTAGAAATATTCGATTATATTCCAGATGAACACATTGATCCATATGAAATTATGAAGATGCAAGTTAATAAGTTTGGAACAGTAAGATATAAAGATTCAAAACTTATTAATAGATATTTTGTGCTAAATACTCGAAATATCATTGCCCCAAATCTAATTCTTTATAACATGGGAAACGGAGAAATTCAGTATAGGAAGATTAAGAAAGAGATATTTAAAATTCTTCCTTTGCAGGATGGTGACATCATTGATGTTAAAAACTCAGAGAAGCAATTTGGTATGAAGATTGTAGGTAAGGACGATGAAGGAAAAAACATTGTAGTTGCTGATATAGACAAAGAATATGATGTAATTACTCAATATGACATTGTTTATAGAAAGTATGGTAAAGGAAATTCGCTTCTAACGGATTGTGAGGTATGCTAGTGGAAGAGGAAAAGATTTTAAAATTTGAATGTACTTTGGATAGGATTTTCTATCCAAAGTATTGTAAAAAAGTTGAATCTGGTGAATTCGCCATATTCAGTGCCGTTATAACAAAATGGCTTGAAAATAAGATAGATGATTTATATACAATCAAGATGAAAGGAAATTGTTGCACGCTTGAATATGGAACAACATATAAGGTGTTTTGTAAATTAGCCGAAACACACGAACAATATGGTGATACATATGAGATTGTATATATCAGTAAATGCATTGATATTTCAAGTAAGGATAAGCAAAAAGAATTTCTCAAAAATGTATTGAATGAGAATCTTGTTGATAAGTTATTTGATGAATATGACGATGTGATTCAGCTTTTGGAGAATAGAGATGTAAAATCTCTTATGAAAATCAAAGGCATTGGTAATCAGGTGGCTTTAAAAATGATTGATGAATACGAAGAATCAAAAGATTATAGTTCTATTTATATGGAACTTGGACAGTTGGGATTGACTCATACATTCATTAAAAAATTAGTAGATTTTTATCATTCACCAGATACAGTAATTGATATTGTGAGAAATAATCCATACGATTTAGTGCGTGTGGATGGTGTAGGATTCAAGAAGGCAGATGAAGTTGCTTGTAAAGTAGGAATTGGTCAGTATGACATTAGACGGATCAAAGGATTTTTATTACATCACTTAAATGACCAAGGAGAAGCAGGTAAGAGTTATCTTAATTATCAGGAACTTATGAAAGCATTGTATGATACTTTGGGATTTGTACCAGAAGAGGTTGTAAATGCTACTGCAAAGCAAATGATTGATAATGAAGATGTAGTTGTACTTGATAATGGATCGAAAATTGCACTTAAAATGTTTTACAATTTGGAGAATAACATAATGAAAGAACTCATGAGACTTCAAATTGGACTTGTGAAAGTGGTAGAAAATGACTCGGATGAGGTAAGTATTCACGATGATTATGTTCCAAAGTCATTTAATATTGGTAATTGGGAATCAATTGTTAAAAAAGTAGAAGAAAAGCAGGGCTTTGATTTTACAGAAGAACAGAGAGCTGCTATCAAATTAAGTCTTGATAATCATGTTATGGCTTTGACTGGTCTGGCTGGTGCAGGAAAAACCAGCACAGCCAATGGCATTTGTTCATTATATGACGATTACAATATTTTAGCTTGTGCGTTATCTGGTAAAGCAAGTGTAAGAATCACAGAAGCGACTGGATTACCTGCAAGTACAATTCATAGAGCTTTAGGATATCAAAATGGCGAGTTTATGTTCAACAAAGATAATAAATTAGCAGTAGATATTGTTCTAATTGATGAAGCAACTATGATAAACGGTACATTGTTTTTATCTTTACTAGAAGCAATTCCAACGGGTGCAAAAGTAATTATTATGGGAGATGTTCAACAGCTTACTCCAATCGGTAATTGTCAGGTATTCGCTGATATTCTCGATAGTAATGTACTCCCAGTTGTAAAACTTACAAAGCCACATAGACAGGCACTTATGAGTGGTATCATTCCAACATCAATTAAAGTAGCAAATCAGGAACAGATTTTTGATAATAAATTTGAAGGAAACGCAGTTCTTGGTGAATTGAAAGATATGGAATTAGATATATCAAATTCAAAAGAGTCTATGGCAGATTGTATCATTAGACACTTCCAAACAGAGATGGAAAAATTCAACGACATTATGGAAGTTCAAGTATGTGTTCCTATGAGATTAAAAGGGGAACTATCTTGTTATAATCTTAACACAAAAATCCAAAGTCTTTATAATCCAAAATTCAATGATGGTAATGAGATTGAAATTTTCTTAGAGAAAAAGAATGATGAAGCTAAGAAATATATGATTAGAGTTGGAGATAAGGTACTTAACACAAAAAATAATTATAAGTGTACAAATCCTGATGGCGATGTAACGCCTGTATTTAATGGAAATATAGGCATTGTTAAAGCAATCGAAGATAACGGATATTGCACAATTGATTTTGTTGGTATTGGTGAAGTGTTATTCAGTAAAGGTGATTCAAAAAATCTTGAACTTGCATATGCTTGTACAGTTCATAAAATGCAAGGATCTGGTTTTACTTCAACCATTGTTGCTATGGACACAGGAAGTTACATAATGAATAATTCAGAATTACTTTACACGGCAATCACAAGAGCAAAGAAATATTGTGTGTTAGTTGGTAACAATTATGCTATTACAAAAGCTATTCAAACAAAAGAGGTAAAAACAAAGCAGACATTTTTAAAAGATATGTTACTTGAAAACGCTTATAGATTAAAAATAGACGAAAAAGGAGAATAAATATATGGCGAATATTTATGAATTAACAGGACAATTCCTTCAGCTTTTAGATATGTTAGAGGATGAAGAAGTAGACGAGCAGGTAATTATGGATACTCTTGAATCAGTTGAGTATGAGATTGAGGACAAGGCTGATGGATATGCAAAGATTATCAAAGCTCTTGAAGCAGATGTTGATGGAATTCAGAAGGAGAATGACAGACTTACATCTCGTAAAAAGACATATGAGAATAGAATTAAGTGGTTAAAGCAGAATCTTGAAATGTGTATGAGAGTAACTGGTAAGAAGAAGTTTACAACTGATTTATTCTCATTCAATATTCAGAAGAATGGTGGTAAGAGAAAACTTACAATTGATGTGGATGTAGAGAATATTCCAGAAGAGTATCGTATTAAGCAGCCAGACGCAGTTAATGGAGATAAATTAAGAGAATATTTAAAAGAGAATGGTCTTGAAGGTCAGGATGGTTCACTTAACTGTGAATGGTGTCATTTAGAGCCACAGGGAGAGAGTTTAAGAATCAGATAACAAATTTGAAATTTCTGGGATGCCCATAAATAGGGCGTTTCAGAGACTTAAAAAGCCAATGAAAGACGGATTTCCTGTTAGTCATTCATTGAAAAGAAAGGAGAGAATAAGTAAATGAAAATGCTTGTGTTTTATCGGTCAAGAGAATATACAAATGCAATTATATCTTCAACAAGGCATAAATTGCAAAATATGGATATAGCAAAAGGTCTTGACGTTGATTTTATTAATTTAGATAAAAGAAACTACATTAAGGTATTGGCTCAAATGGAAGAATTGCCACGCTTTGTATATATTTGGTATGACGAAGAAAAGGTTACAGATTATATCAATGAAACATATCCATCAATAGAAGTCTTACATTTTGATGTGGAAAATTCAGTTGAAAAACATAATAGTGGTTTTTATGGATATACAACAAAAGAATATAAGTTAGCAGATTTAATGCTTCAGAAATTTAAGGATAGTCTTGTAAAGAAAACAATGTATCAGGTTGATTCTTTATATAAAATTTCAAAAATGGATATGGATGATATGGATATAGCTTGTTCAAAATATCATTCATTTGAGACAGGGGAGGAAGCAAAGCAATATTAAGTCTTGCAAAGCTGATTTGAAAAAGAAAAACACACTATTAAAGAAATACGATATTAAAGAAAATTAAACGACAGTTTCTTTGGAAGATTGGAGGTAAAAAATGGACACAATTGTTATAAATTTATTTGGAGAACCATCAGCAGGTAAGAGTACCTGTGCAATGGATATTACAGTACAATTAAAAAGACACGGTATCAATGCTGAATATGTTTCAGAGTTTGCCAAGGATAAGGTATATGAAAATAATGGTGAAGTATTTAAACACCAAGAATATTTATTTGGCAAACAATCATTCAAGATGGGTAGAGTTAAGAATAAAGTGCAGGTTATGGTTGTTGATTCACCATTAATCTTATGTGCCGTATATAACACTGACGAAGTGTTGGGAGAAGACTTTAATAAGACTGTACTGAATGTGTTTAATTCATACAATAATAGAAATTATTTGCTCACAAGACACCATTCTTATGAGAACGAAGGAAGATTCCAGAATGAAGACGAAGCAAAAGAAGTAAGAAAAGAAATTATTGATAAGTTAAATCAGTACAATATTAAATATGAAGAGATTGATTCTACAGAATCAAATTGTGAATACATAGTGGAAGAAGTTATGGAGGAAATTAGAAATGAACAGTAAAGGACATTTATTTATTAGTTTGGGAAAATCAGCGATCAGAGTAATTGGTGGAATTGTAACATTAGTGAATGGTTCGATTATTCCATTAGCGGTAGGAATTATTGTTGCTGAAGTTGGTGGTGTGTTAGAAGAATTGGTTGATGAAAGATAACAAGAAACCATTATTTCTTGTGGAGATTAGGAGGAAAGATATGGGAATAAGATATATGTGTAAAGAAAGAGAAGATAATTTAATTGACATCAATGTATATCGTCATGGATGTATGGAAGGACTATATAACTGTGAAGGTAGATTCAATACAAAACATGTTTTTAGTGATGGATTTAACCCTGATGATGGTTGGTATCGTATAGCTGATTACAGAGTAAATGACTTGAAAATTTTTAAGAAGAAAGGAATCAACATTACATACGGTGACAACTGTAAATACGTTAAAAATTTAGTAGAAAATAATAAATAAATCTACAGTAAACTAAATTTTCATATGTAATGATTTTTATATAATATTCATGGAATTTCTTAGAGCAATTCGCTCATTATTTCACAAGCAAAAGGAGAATAAATAATCAGGAGGTGATTATTATAGAATGGTACGTTTATTATCATGATTCCAATGCACAAAAAATTATTAAATGGAATATATTCAATCATGGAAGTTTTAAAAAAGAAGTTGATGTACTTTTAAAAGAGAAAATAGATAAGGATGATTTCTCTGAAAAATTAAAAAGAAAAGTGATGTATTATTTTTGGTCTAAGTGTGAATATGAAATAATTTTATCACCTTGGACTGGACGAGCAGACGATATTAAGATTGACGTTTATGACCAAATAATGATGAATTTTGATAGGTTTGTTGATTATTGCTGGTCATTTAAGTCAGAAAAACTTTAAAAATAAGGCAAAATTTGAGGTGAAATTTCCAAGTAAATTGGACTTTCATTAGAATGGTGGTAATTAAAATAAAGAAAATATTAAAAGCAATAATGTTTACATTGCTATGGTTTCTGGCAGCAACAACGGTTTGTATTGCTGTTAAAGGAATTATTTACGTCATCGGTTTATTAATTGGAGAAGTCATGGCAATGTTATTGTCAATTATATTATTACTAATATTCATAGTAGTGTTTATTTATAAAGAATTTTTATAGGAGGATTAAGATTTGAAATTTGAAAATACAGAAGTTTGGGGATTTGAACACGCCTTACGAGGAATGAGAAATCCAAAGAATTCTTGGAATAAAAGCGATAGCAAATTTAATGATTATTATGATATTACTAGAGGAGATGTCCCATCATATGAATTGTTAAAATATTGTCCATCTGCATATATACATCATAAAAACGATAATGGATATTATGTTGATATTATTGGCGAAGCAGATATGAAACTTGCTCAGTCCCTTATTAAAGCAGGTAGTGAACATAGGAAATTTATGAGACAAATTTTCGTATCAGTTGATATTACAGCCCCCCTATATTGGTGGAAGGAATTCGATACTTATAAAGTTGGGACTACGGCTAATTCAACTTCTACTATGCACAAGTTAGCAACAACACCTATTACATTAGATTGTTTTGAAATGGATGATTATGAAGAATATTGCAATTTTCATTCAGATTTTCTCGGTGAAGATGGTTTAAGTGCAGATGATTGCGAGTCTATGATTTTTTGTCAATGGATTCCATTATTAGAGGGATTGAGAAAGAAATATCTTGATACAAAGGATAAAAGATACTGGAAAGAACTTATTCGTTGGCTTCCTGAAAGTTGGTTACAGAAACGTACAGTTACAATGACATATGAAAATCTGCTTGCTATGTGTGGTAAAGGACAGAGAAGATTTCATAAACTTAACGAGTGGAGTGGACAGGATAATTCAAATGTTCCTAATTTTATTATTTCTTGGGCTAGATCGCTACCTTATGCACAGGAATTGATTTTCATTGATGAATTAGAAAATTAGAAATGTTCATTTCATAGGAGGTGATTAATACGAGAGATCCAAATAGATTATATAACTTTTACAACGAAGTAACCCGATTACACATGACATATATGCCTGATTGGAGAGTAGGACAATTTTGGATGAACTTCTTATGTTGGGTACAGAACGAAAAGAAACGAGATCCGTTCTTCCCAGAAGAGTCAGAAATGCTTACATATTTAAAAGAATTTTGTGGAGAAAAGGAGGATTAAATGAATAGAGTTAATATTGCAGCAAGAGTCAATGAACTCAATAACGCTTCCAAAGCTTATTATAATACTGGACAGCCTATCATGAGTGATGCTGAGTTTGATGATAAACTTGAAGAATTAAGACAGTGGGAAGAAAAAACGGGTATTGTGTTATCTAATAGTCCTACTCATAACGTTGGTGCAACAGTATTAGATAATATCAAAGAAGTTACTCATAAAACACCAATGCTTTCACTTGAAAAGTGTCACAGCATAGAAGAAATTATTAAATTTGCAAATAATCATAATCTTGTAGCTTCTGTAAAGCTCGATGGTTTAACTGTACGTCTTACTTATAAAGATGGTAATTTAGTTTTAGCAGAATCCAGGGGGAATGGTACAGTCGGATCTGATGTAACCGAACATGTTAAGCAATTCACCAATGTTCCATTACATATTAATAAGGAAGGAACTTATATAATTGATGGTGAAGCACTGATTAAATTAGATAATTTTGCTGAGATTAATACAAACGGAGAATATAAAAATAGTCGTAATTTAGCAGCAGGCACATTATCAAGCCTTGATACTTCAATTGTAAAAGATAGAAAATTATCTTGGTATGCTTGGGAAGTGGTTGAAGGAGATAGTGATAATTCATTTTACAAAAGATTATTAAATGCTCAGAATTTAGGATTCGATGTAGTTCCGTGCTACAATATTACAATAAATGAATTTAATCAGTTACAGATACATATTGATAATTTTATTAATATTGCAGAAAAAGAAAATCTTCCTCAAGATGGTGTGGTATTTAAGTTTGATGATGTTGAATATGGAAAGTCTCTTGGAAATACAAGTCATCATTTTAGAAATGGTATTGCTTATAAGATATTCAATGATTCAGTAGAAACAAAATTGGTAGATATTGAATGGACAATGGGCAAGACAGGAAGTTTATGTCCAATTGCTGTGTTCAATCCTATAAAAATAGAACAGACAATTGTTGAAAGAGCATCATTACACAACATTTCTGTAATGAAACAGATTCTTGGCAATCCTTGGATTGGACAGCATATCGGTGTATTTAAGGCAAATCTCATAATTCCACAGATTCGATGGGCAGAGGAAGATGATAAATATACAAAAAATTATATTGATATACCTCGTACATGTCCTATATGTGGTCAGCCTACAAGAATTATCAAGGATAACGATTCAGAAGTTCTTTATTGTACCAATGATAATTGTAAGGGCAAGCTTCTTGGCAAGCTTACACATGCGGCTAGTAAGAACGCACTTAATATTGATGGTCTTTCAGAATCTACAATAGAAAAATTCATTAATCTTGGTTGGTTAAACTCAATTCAAGACATTTATCATCTATCAGATCATGAAAATGAGATGAAAGCTTTAGACGGACTGGGTAAAAAATCAGTAGATAAGCTTCTTACCTCTATTGAAGAGTCTCGTAATACAAATCTTCAGCGTTTCCTTTACGCTTTATCTATTCCATTACTCGGTAAATCAGTAAGCCAGGATATTGCAAAAGCATGTAATCAAAGTTTAGATACTTTTATTGGTGCTCTGATGAGCAGTGGTAAAGATGCATTTACTCATATCAATGGAATAGGAGATGCATTAGGTAAATCCATTATTGGCTATTGGAATAAAAATGGAAGTAAAATTATTGAGTTGTCAAAAGAATTTTATTTTGAAACACCTAATGTAGTATTAGATGAAATTCCAAAAACATTACAAGGAAAAATATTCGTTGTAACTGGTTCAGTTAATCATTATAAAAATCGTGACGAATTGAAAGCCGATATAGAAAATCGTGGTGGAAAAGTATCAGGAAGTATTTCATCTAAAACAACTTATCTTATTAATAATGATATTGATTCTAACAGTTCTAAAAATAAAAAAGCAAAGGAATTAAATATTCCTATCATAACAGAAGAGCAATTTTTATCTATGTTCAGATAATCAAATAAAAACAAAATAAAAAAAGAGAATAATAAAAAGAGGTGATAAACGATTTCACAGCATAACAAAAGAATTATCTATGCAAAAGACTTGATTAAAGAATTAGAAAAACATCCTAATGCGTTTATCTGTGTTGGTAAACTTGGTGATAACTTTGGAAGACATGACCAAAGAATACTTAATACTTTTTTACGTGATGGACAAACATTAATCTTAAACATAGAAAATTATAAGGAAAATAACTTCGTGAAATATTATGAGTAAGGAGAAATATGAGAAATAATAAAAAAGACTATAGTGCATTAATAATTATTATACTGTTAACAGCAATGATATTAACATTTTTGTGGGTTATTAATTGGGCATATGGTGGAAAAATTAGCAAAAATAATGTCCCCGAAAGCATCGTTATGTCAACAATAAATGTAAACTCATTATCAATGCATAACGAAAATAACAATGAGCAGGAAATAACACAAATTATTCCAGAAACTACTACTCAAATAAAAATAAAAAAGAAGAAAAAATATAAAACGGCATATATAAAAGCCAACGATCTTAATCTAAGAAAAAAACCAAATGTTAAAAGCAAGAGCATTAAACGATTGTTTTACGGCAAAAAGATTAAGTTTATTGTAATTAATAAAAAATGGTCAAAAATAAAAGTCGATAACAAAGTTGGATATGTTCAAATGAAGTATATTACAACAAAAAAAATAAAAAGTAAAATACATACGTCCATACCTCATTATAAATTATGCTCTTTTATGGATTATAGATGTATTACTAATACTTCCAGCAGACAATATAAATTGCAAAAGAAAGCTTATACAGGAAGTTATGGTATAAGACAAGTAGATGGAAGATATTGTATAGCCGTTGGTTCATATTATACAGAAAAAATAGGGACTTATATTGATTTAATTCTCAAAAATGGGACAGTAATTCCATGTATATTAGCCGATTGTAAAGCGAATAAAGATACAGATGGCAAGAATCAAAAAACAGCAGATGGTTCATTAATTGAATTTGTTGTAGATACTCCAAAACTATCAAAAAAAGTAAGAATAAGAGGAGACGTGGCTTATTCAACAAAAGCATGGAACAGTAAAATTGTAAAAATTAAAATACATAAAAATAAATAAGAGAATATATAAGAAAGGAATTAAAAATTAATGAAAAAGTGCGTAGAAGTTAAACTAAACGAAATTGAAACACTAAAAAATTTTGTAAACGAAATTACAAAATTTGATTTTCCAATTAATGCTCATTCATTAAATAGAAGTGCAGAATATGATGCTAAAAGTATAATGGCATTATTATCACTTGACTTATCTCAGCCAATTGAGATTATTGCAAATATTCCGGAATATTTAAATATTTCAGACTTTGAAAATGTAGTTAACAAATACAAGGTGAATTAAATGAAAGATAAGGTTGTATTGGGAACAAAAGAATATCCTTATTGTTCAAATAGAGTTTGTCAAGATTTTGAATGTATTAGACATAGGAATTATATACCTTGGAACACATTAATATGGCAAGAAAAATACGGAATGAACGATAAGGGTATTTGTAAAAAGAAAATAAAATAAAGGAGAAAATTATGGGAATAGGTGAAATTGTAATATTAGCAATAGTTGTATTTGTATTAGGAATGTTGCTAGGAATGATTACTTCTTGTGCATGCGTTATTTCTTTTCGTGGAGACAACGCTTATATGTATATGAATACAAAAAATGTGCAACAAACAGAAGAAGATGAAGATCAGGAGGTATAAAAATGATTATTCTACTTGGAAAATCTGCATCAGGAAAAGATACAGTAGTTGATAATTTAATTCATAATTATGGATATGAGAAGATAATCACATGGACAACAAGACCTATGCGACCAGGAGAAAAACAAGACCTTACATATCATTTTACGGATGATGAAGATTTTGAAGAAAAGATTGAAGAAGGTTTCTTTGCTGAATGGAAAAAATATAATTCAGTATTTGGCACTTGGTACTATGGAACTGCTGTTCAAGACATAACAAACAATCTCATTAATAAAATAATAATTCTTACTCCTTCAGGTTACGAGGACATCAAAGAATATATTAATAATGAAGAAATTCTATCGGTTTATTTAGATTCCTCGCTAAGAACATTATACAAACGTTTAAAGTTTCGTGGAGATAACCCAAAGGAGATTAAAAGAAGATTATTGCACGATATTAAAGATTTTAAAGGAATTAAAAATAAAGTTAATGTCGTAATAAAAAATAATACAAGAGATTTGGATGAGCTTACTGAATTAATCAAAGATATGCATGACATCGTGAAGAACAGAGTTAGGAGGGACAAAACACTATGAGAGAATTTACTATATATTTAGCAGGTGCAATGTCAGGGATAACTTTTGAAGAAGCGAATATATGGAGACGAAGTTTTACAAAATCAATGAAGTATATATATTCAGATATTAAAGTTAACTGCATTAACCCCAACGATTATTATAATTTTAAAGAAATTATATATGATTCCGAACGAGAAGTGATGGAGTTTGATTTGTATAAAGTTCGACATTCGGACTTGATAGTTGTTAATTTTGAACATCCAGTATCGTTGGGAACTATGGCTGAGTTAACAATCGCTTATGAACATAAAATCCCGGTAATCGGATTAAATATTAACCACGAAAAACTTCATCCTTGGCAAGTAGAAATGTGTAATAAGATTTTTGATAATGAAAATGAATTAACTCATTACATATGTGACTATTATTTAAAATAGGAGAAATATTATATATGTTTTCAGTAAATGAAAAGAAATTATTAATTGACCTTATATGTAAAGAACAAACTGAAATAATCGTAGAAGACCATTCTCAGTATGATTCTGACCGATATAGGGCATTAGAAGAGTTAAAAGTAAAAATTAAAGATATTTAAAAGATAAAATAAATCAAGAAAATGATTGAATTATTGATATATCTTAATATAAAATCACAAAGAAATGTAGATTTCAAGTGGAATTAAGAAAGGAGATAAAATTTGTACAATGTAATAAAAAAAGATGGTACTATAGAGCCTTATAATGAGCAGAAAATTATTGATGCTTGTAATAAAGCTGCTAGACGTGCCATGTATGAACTGTCAGACAATGATTATGCACAGATTTTAAATGATGTATTCGTTAAAATTGAAGAGTCTTATGATGATGATACAGATATTGATATTTATGATATGCATAACATTGTAGAAGCTGTATTAGAAGAAGATTTTCCAACAGTTGCGAAAATGTACAAAGAGTATAGAAATTATAAGAAAGACTTTGTACATATGATGGACAAGGTATATGAACGTAGCCAATCCATTAGGTATATTGGCGACAAAAGTAATGCCAATACGGATTCTGCATTAGTGGCTACCAAAAGAAGCCTTATTTATAATGAATTAAGCAGTGAACTATATAAGAAATTCTTCTTGACTCATGATGAAAAACAAGCCGCAAAAGATGGATATATTTATATTCATGATAGAAGTGCAAGACTTGATACATTTAACTGTTGCCTTTTTGATGTCGGAGCAGTAATGAAAAATGGTTTTGAAATGGGTAATATTTGGTATAATGAACCAAATTATCTTGATACCGCTTTTGATGTAATGGGAGATATCATTCTTTCAACAGCCGCACAACAATACGGTGGTTTTACAGTTCCAGAAGTAGATAAAATTCTTGAATCATATGCGGAAAAATCATATGAGAAATATAAAAAAGAATACTTTGATATAACAGATGAGTTTATTAATGGTTTATCGCAAAATCATTTAATAGATAAAGCCGATGAGTACGCTACAGAAAAAGTTCAGCGTGATTTTGAACAAGGATGGCAAGGCATCGAAATGAAGTTAAATTCTGTCGGATCAAGCCGAGGGGACTATCCTTTTGTCACGATGACAATTGGTTTAGCCACATCTAAGTTCGGTAAAATGGCTGCTATTTCTCTTCTCAAAGTTCATTCAGAAGGACAAGGTAAAAAAGGTTTCAAACGTCCTGTATTATTCCCAAAGATTGTATTTTTATATGACAAAAATCTTCATGGAGATGGTTCAGATAAATATCCAAATGCAGATGTATTCAATGCTGGGTTAGATTGTAGTAGCAAAACAATGTATCCAGATTGGTTATCATTAACTGGCGATGGATATGTTGCAGAAATGTATAAAAAATATGGTAGAGTGGTATCCCCAATGGGCTGTAGGGCATTCTTATCACCTTGGTATGAAAAAGGTGGTATGCATCCAATAGACGAAAAAGACGAAAACGACAAACCTGTATTTGAAGGACGTTTTAATCTTGGCGTTATTTCTCTTCATCTCCCTATGATTCTTGCAAAAGCTCGTAGAGAATCTAAAGATTTCTATGAAGTTCTTAATTATTATCTTGAATTAATCCGTGGATTACATAAAAGAACATATGATTACATTGGAGAACTTAGGGCAAGTGTAAATCCAGTAGCATTTTGTGAAGGTGGATTATATGGTGGGCATTTAAAACCAGAAGAAAAAATTAAATCTCTTCTTCCACCAATGACAATGAGTTACGGAATTACTGCATTAAATGAATTGCAAAGACTATATAATGGTAAATCTATTCGTGAAGACGGGCAGTTTGCATTAGAAGTTATGCAATATATCAACGATTATACAAACCGAATTAAAGAGGAAGACCATATTTTATATGCAATTTACGGCACTCCTGCCGAATCGTTGTGTGGTCTTCAGATTGAACAGTTCCGCAAGATTTATGGAATTATTGAGAATGTATCAGACAAGCCTTATGTAAGTAATTCGTTCCATTGTCATGTTTCGGAACAGATGTCGCCTATTGAAAAACAGGATAAAGAAGGCAGATTTTGGGATATGTTTAATGGTGGGAAAATTCAGTATTGTAGGTACAATCTAGGATACAACAAAGAAGCTATTAAGACATTAATTCTCAGAGCTATGGACAAAGGTTTCTATGAGGGTGTAAATCTTGCGATGTGTTATTGCGAAAATTGTGGATATCAGCAAGTAGAAATGGATGTTTGTCCTAAATGTGGAAGTTCTATGATTACCAAGATAGATCGGATGAATGGGTATTTAGGATTTACAAGAGTTCATGGAGAAACAAGATATAATGAGGCTAAAAATGCCGAAATTGCAGATAGAGTTTCGATGTAAGGAGTGTGGTTCATATAAATTATCATAACATTACTCATGATGATATGAACAATGGAGATGGTCTGAGAGTTGTTTTATGGCTCTCAGGCTGTTCACACCATTGTTATAATTGTCAAAATCCTCAAACATGGAATCCTAATAATGGTATTCAATTTGATGAATCAGCAAAGAAAGAGATCTTCAACGAGTTATCAAAGGACTATATCTCAGGAATTACCTTAACAGGCGGAGATCCCCTCTATGAATCTAATCTTAATAACGTTCTGTCACTAATTAAAGAAATCCGTACTTCATTTCCTGAGAAAACTATCTGGTTGTATACTGGATATTCTTATTCGGACATCTTTCGGGGACAATCATCGTGTTTATCTCAAGAGGGGTTAAATAATTTTAAACGTAGAGAAATCATTAAGTTATGCAATATCGTGGTTGACGGAGAATATATAGATGAGCAAAAGGATCTCACATTAAAATTCAGAGGTTCAAAAAATCAAAGAGTTATTGATATTCAACAAACACTTAAACAAGGAAAGGTGGTTTTATATTGTGACTAAGTTGAATAAAAACGATATTGTGTATTTTGTAAGAATTCCACCTAATCCAGAATTTGCAGACATATATGACCTAAAAATAAGAACTGTAGCAGGCGATTATTATGTAGGATTGGACAATTCAACAACAAAACATGCTTATGTATTTCACAACAAAGATATTAACGAAACAATATTTCTTAATAAAGAAGATGCATTAGAAAAACTAATGGAGATAAAAGGAGGATATGATGAAAATTAAGATTAAAAAATTAAACGAAAATGCAATTATTCCAAGTAGAGGAAGCGAACAAGCTGCTGGTTATGATTTATATGCTTGTATACCAGAAAGAATTCTAATCAATCCCCATAAAACGGTTAAAATCGGCACAGGATTGTCAATGGAAATTCCCGAAGGTTATTTTGGGGCGATATTTGCCCGTAGTGGATTAGCAACAAAAAGAGGAATCAGACCATCTAATTGCGTTGGGGTTTGTGATAGTGATTACCGTGGAGAATATATAGTTGCTTTACATAATGACACAAATGGAATAAAAATGGTTGAACCAAACGAAAGAATTGCTCAATTAATAGTAATGCCATACTTATCTGTTGACTTTAAAGAAGTAAATGAATTATCTGATACTAACAGAGGTGTAGGTGGATTTGGTTCAACTGGAAAGGCGTGATTATGAATAAAGAAGATAAAATGCTATATACAGTAAAAGAGGCATCAGCTACATTAGGAGTAAGTATCCATCTTGTCTACGACCTTATCAATAAAGGATTACTCCCTGCACTTAAATTGGGTAGCCTTAAAATAAGAAAAGAGACTCTTGATGAGTTCACAAAGAAGTATGAGGGAATGGATTTATCCGACCTCGACCATATAAAAGAATTAAATATTGCATAATAATAGGTAGGAATGATATTATAATAAATATATCATTCCTATTTTATTGTAGACACCTATAACACGCCCAAAAGTCTACAAAAAGTCTACATTCAAGAAAATAATACATAAAAATAATAAAACACAAAACAACACAAAACATCATAGACCATTTCGTGTAAAACCTTTATTTATCGGCATTATATGACATGTTAAATCATAATATAACACAGAAAAATAAATGATTTCGGAATGGGTAACAACCCAATGGTTGGTGCTACAGTAGCAGTTGCAGTTTCTGTTGAAGAAGCAGCTAACGCTGGCAAGTTCTAATCAAACAATTAAATAAAACACTTGAAAGTGCCGTAATCAAAGGGATTGCGGCACTTTTTTAAAATTTTGGATTATTATGTCTTTGCTTTTCAATTTCATTTTTTACATTAATTTCAACAAATGGCATTGTGTTTCCCTTCTTATATATTTTTTATAATTGCATATTACAACATATATAATGTATAGCTAAACAAAAAAGGTCATACAATTTAGTTAAAAATTGGTGCTAAGCAGAAAGCTGACAATGTTAGTGGATTGTTAGGTCAGACAAGCTTAGAGAAGTACATACAAATATCATCTAAAATTTTTAAGAGCGGTTTCGTATTACGCCTTGGACTTGATGATTTTAGAGAGATTAACGAGAGATATGGTGTAGAATACGGGGATAAGGTTTTGAAAGATACAGCGGAATGTATATCAGGTTGCTTAAAAGGTGAACAGCAGCTTTACAGAGTTGTGTCTGATGAATTTATTATTGTAGATTATCTTGCAACAGGAATTGATGAAGCAAAGAGTGTATATCATAGTATAAGACATGCCATTGATAGATATGTAGAAAGTATTCAGTATGAAGTTATGTTTACCGTTTCAGGTGGCATACTTGATTTGTCAACTCTTGAAGAAAAGACATATAAGAACATAATGCGTTATTCTGAATATGCACTTAATAAGTCTAAGAAGAACGGTAAGAACCAATATTATGTTTTTAACTATGAGAACTATAATCAGTTTCTCATGATTAAGCAACTTACACAAAGTTTAAGAAAGAGTGTTGCTGACAATTTTAAAGGTTATGAATTATACTATCAGCCATTGGTAGATGTTGTTACAGGTAATGTTTGTGGAGCAGAAGCACTTCTAAGATATAAGAGTGAAGATGGCAATATACTTCCACCTAACATTTTTATTCCAATCCTTGAAGAGACAGGCTTGGTTGTTCCTGTAGGTAAGTGGATTATTAATGAGGCAATAAAGAAATGTAAAGAGATACAGGCTGTAATACCTGAGTTTCATGTAAATATTAACGTATCATATATTCAGGTTATAAAGAGCAATCTTGTAAAAGATGTTACGACAGCTATTGAAAAATATAATATTAATCCGTCAAGCATTATAATAGAGATGACTGAAAGCGGACTTCTTGATAGTAATAAGCGATATATGAAAATATGGTCAGCTTTAAAGGAAAGAGGAGTAGGTCTTGCACTTGATGATTTTGGAACAGGATATTCTAATTTTAACTATATGTCTCAGTTAGAGCCTGACTTAATCAAGATTGACAGAAATTTTACAGCAAAAGCTCTTAATAATGAGTACGATTATAATATGCTTACATTAATACACAAGATGGTATTTAATTTAGGCTTAAAGATTTGTATAGAAGGTGTTGAAACAAAGGGAGAAATGGAAAAAATTAAGAGTATGTGTCCTAATTTCTTCCAGGGTTATTTCTTTGGCAGACCTTGTCCTTACGAAGACTTTGTAAGTCAGTTCGTAAAGAATAAAAAATAAGATATTAAATAAAATGTTATTTGTACAGAACAATTATATCATTTTCCAGAATTGTTGTACTTCCATCAGGAATTAGATTTTCAGAACCACGTTTTACAAGAGCAATTAAAACGTTGGTTGGGAGATTTAATTCCTGAATTTTTTTGTTACACCATTTATGTTTCTTAGAAATTTGTATTTCTTTAAGATTTTCCCTGCCGGAAGGTTCGTAAGATGGAACACTTAGAATAACAGTGTCATTGGCAAGACTAACTTAACATATTTAAGAATGAAAATAAAATTATTAGCCGATTAATTAATTTTAAAAAGTTATGTGTAAAGATTTGGTAAATAAAATCCAATATTCTGACAATACCCTGACGAATTAATATATTCTTGAAACAGTTAGAATATTACAGTAAAATATGATTACAGTGTTCCAAAGTCCTAACCCACTTGTGCCTGCACAAAGGTGGGGAAAAGACTTTGTAATCATAATTTGGGAAATACAGACAAAAAATCAAATTAAAAAACTTAGATATAAATAGAACAGAGGATATATATAAATATGAAAAAAATCACTTTAGGAATTTTAGCACACGTTGATAGTGGTAAAACTACTTTATCGGAAGCTTTTTTATATGCAACAGGAAAAATAAGAAAGTTAGGTCGTGTGGACCATAAAGATGCTTTTTTAGACAACTTTGATTTAGAAAAACAAAGAGGAATAACTATTTTTTCTAAACAGGCTGAACTTGAATATGCAGACACAAAAATCACATTATTAGATACACCGGGACATGTGGACTTTTCTGCTGAAATGGAAAGAACTTTACAGGTTTTGGATTACGCGGTTTTGGTTGTAAGCGGAAGTGAAGGTGTTCAGGGGCATACTGAAACTTTATGGAAATTATTAAATAAGTATAATATTCCAACATTTATTTTTGTAAATAAGATAGATATGCCGGGAACTAACAAGGAGTTTGCCTTGACCAATATAAGGAACAAATTTGGGGATGGTGTAATTGATCTTTCAGTGGAAGAAAAAGATATGGAAGCCATTGCAGTTTGTGACGAGGATGTACTTGAAATGTATATGGAATCAGGCGAAATTTCAGATGAAACTATTGCTGACTTAGTTTATGAAAGAAAGCTTTTCCCATGTTATTTTGGTTCAGCATTAAAGAATGAAGGTATTGATAAGTTACTTGATGGAATTAACAGATATTCTTTTGAACCTGTTTATCATGAAGAATTCGGGGCAAAGGTTTTTAAGATAGTTAAAGAAAACGGCGTAAGATTAACTTATATGAAAATAACAGGTGGCTTCATAAAAGTTAAGGATATACTTAGTGGAATTACAGATGGAAATCAGTGGTCTGAAAAGATTAATGACATAAGAGTTTATTCAGGAGAAAAGTTTAAGAGTATTAGTGAGGCAGATGCCGGATGTATCTGTGCAATTTCAGGTCTTAATAATACATATCCGGGACAGGGACTTGGCTTTGAAATACAGTCGGAGAGTCCCAATCTTCAGCCTGTACTTTCATACCGGATTATTATACCTGAAAATGTAAATATTAATCAGGCTTATAAAATGTTAAAAGAGTTAGAAGAAGAGGATCCTACTTTAAATTTAAAATGGAATGAAGAAACTAAAGAAATAATAGCCAACGTTATGGGGCCTATTCAGATTCAGGTGCTAAAACATATTATAAAAGAACGTTTTGATATGGATGTTGAGTTTGGAACAGGCTCTATTTTGTACAAAGAAACTATAAATAACATAGTGGAAGGTGTAGGACATTTTGAGCCGCTTAAACATTATGCGGAAGTTCATTTATTAATGGAACCGGGACAGCTTGGAAGTGGAATTACATTTGAATCTAATTTAAATGAAAGTCTTTTAAGTCGTAACTGGCAGAAACTTATTATGACACATTTGGCAGAGAAGGAACATAAAGGTGTTTTAACAGGTTCGCCTATAACAGACATTCATTTTACTCTTGTAGCAGGAAAGGCTCATCTTAAGCATACGGAAGGTGGAGATTTTAGAGAGGCAACATATAGAGCTATAAGGCAGGGATTAAAAAAGGCAGAATCTGTATTGCTTGAACCGTATTATAATTTTACTTTGAAAATTCCTTCAGAAAATATAGGTAGGGCAATGACAGACATTGATCAAATGAGTGGCAATATTAATCAGCCTGAAACAGAAGGAGAAATGAGTGTGATAACAGGCTTTGCACCTGCTGCAACAATTGGGGATTACATTAATACTGTTAATGAATATACTCATGGAACCGGGACATTGTCTCTTGATTACAAAGGATATGGTCCGTGCCACAACAGTGAGGAAATAATAGCTGAAAAAGCCTATGACAGTGAGGCAGATATTGCAAATCCTACAGGTTCGGTTTTTTGTTCGCATGGTGCAGGATTTGTTGTTCCGTGGGATCAGGTTGAACAATATATGCATGTGAAAACAGATTCTAAAAATGGTGAAATGTATGATATTGAAAATGTACCTGTAATAAGAAGCGCAAGCAATACATACAGAGATTCCTATGCAACAGATAAGGAATTAGAAGAAATCTTTGAAAAAACATTCGGACCAATAAAAAGAAAGAAGTATACTGAGAAAAAAGTAAGACAGTATAGTGAAAATAAACAAAAAGCCACACATAAAAAAGTCTTACCTCAGTGTCTTTTAGTAGATGGTTATAATATTGTTTTTGCCTGGGATGAATTAAAGGAAATTGCAAAAACAAACATTGATGGAGCAAGAGACAGACTTTTAGATATAATGTGTAATTATCAGGGGTATAAAGGTAATACAGTTATTGTTGTTTTTGATGCTTATAATGTAAAAAAACATGCAGAAACTGTTTCGAAATATCATAATATCTATGTAGTATATACTAAAGAGGCTGAAACAGCAGATATGTATATAGCAAAAACAACTCACAAACTTGCCAATAAGTTTCAGGTTACAGTTGCAACGTCAGATGCTTTAGAACAGCTTATAATAATGGGACATGGGGCACTTAGAATGTCGGCGTCTAACTTTAAGGAAGAAGTGGACAATGTAAATAAAGCAATTTCAGAACAAATAAATAAAACCAGTCGATTGGAAAATTATGTTTTAAAATAATTGAAAATAAGAGGCTTTATCACTAATTATGATAACAAAAGGATTGTTATATCAGTAGTGCTAAAGCCTCTTATTTTAAAGATTGTATTTACGTAACATATAACTGATTTGTAGCACATATGCAAGCATTTGTGGACCAGCCATTAGCTGGCCATACCATGGTTTTCCATAGTCTTTTGGACTGTTTATAAATTTAATTAGTTTGTTGTAATCAATATATTTCTGTAATTTATTATTAGATTTATAGTCTTCAATAACCATAGTTCCGAGAAGTTTTTCGTAAGTCGGATCATAGGTTTTAGGATATGGGCTTTTTTTTCGGTAAAGAATTTCAGGTGGAAGATATTTTTTTCCACATTCAACAAGAAGACTTTTTACCTGATTATTATAACATTTGTATTCCCATGGAACATTAAAAACATATTCAAGTATGCGGTAATCTGCGAAAGGAACTCTTGCTTCAAGTCCTGAATACATACTGCATCTGTCCATCCTATTTAAAAGAGTCATCATAAACCAACGGATGTTTAACCAGGAAATCTTTCTACGGTTGTATTCAGTTATGGTTTCGCCGTCTGTATGAGGGCATTGGTTAATTGAAGTCTCATAAGCGTCATCTACATATTCTTTTAATGGCAGTGAATTAATGAAATCATCTTTAAACAAAACAATTCTAGGGCTTAAATCGTAAGACCATGGAAATGTGTTTTGCATATACATTTCTCTCCTGTGAAACCACGGATAGCCACCGAATATTTCATCGGCACATTCTCCGGTTAAAGTTACACGGCATTCTTTAGAAACAAGATTACAGAAATAAAGCATGGATGATTCAACATCAGCCATATTTGGAATATCTCTTGCATCAACTGCTTTAAAAAGACAATCAATTTGATTAGAATTATTGCATTCTAAATATTTATGTTTACTATTTATGTGGTTAACCATAATATCCACGAAAGGTTTATCCCTTGAAATTTGAAAAGCATTAGACTTAAAATTAATATCATTGTCTACAAAGTCAAAAGAGTAAGTATTTAAATTCTTATCAGGCAGGTTATCCTGCACAATGGCAGAAACAAGACTAGAATCTAATCCACCTGATAAAAAAGTACAAATAGGAATATCTGAAACCATTTGCTTTTGTATGCTGTCAGTTATAAGATAGCTGCATTTATCTACAGTAGTGTTATAGTCGTCAATATGTGGTTTTGCTTTAAGTTTCCAATAACATAAATCTTTAACTTTAACATTATGATGGTAGTCAGTTGTTACAGTTAGATAATGTCCCGGCAGAACTTCCTTAATATCTTTAAAAACTCCGTTTCCAAGAGTATGAGCAGGACCTAACCCGATTATTTCACACCAACTATCGGAATTTATCATAGGTTTAATACCATAAGCGAAAATTCCTTTAGGCTCAGATGAAAAAACAAATTCCCTTTTATTATGGTAGTAGAACAATGGTTTTACTCCAATGTGATCTCTAACAACAATCGCTGTGTCATTGTCATAGATTACAAAGGAGAAAATACCATTTAATTCCTTGAAAATATCTGTTCCAAAAACTAAATAGCAGTATAGGATTATTTCTGTGTCACCGGTTGTTTCAAAACTAATATTAAAAGAAGATAACATTTTACGTAAATAATCAGTATTGTATATTTCGCCATTATAAACAATTGTAGCTTTGTGATTTTTGTAAGCCCGTGTCATTGGCTGATGTCCGCCTTTAATGTCACGGATTGAAAGCCTTGAATGGGCAAAACCTACAAAACCACCAATAATATTATTTGGAAACTCTGTTTTATCAGAGAACCCATTGTTGTTAAGAAAACCTGAAAGATAAATATCGTCATCATCAGGCCCCCTGTGTTTTATGGCATTTTTCATTTTTTCTAGTTTGTTTTTGAGAAAATAGTAAGTCTGTTCGTTTGAAATGTTATATTTAGTCTGAAAAAAACCTGCAATTCCGCACATAAAAAACTCCATTCTACAATTTAATTAAGGTAAATAATATTTGTAAGAATACTTATAAAAAATCACAAAATTGTTACGTGTGGACTTTTAATTACCGGTTGAATCTGTCTGCCCCCAAGGGCCTTTTCAATTGTATCTTCAATTAAGTCCACATGAGCAATCATTGAATTAGGTTTGGATAAATAATTATCCTGACCGAAAGGAACAAAAAATATATTTTTGGTATTAAGTAGAATACCGATATTTTTCAAATTCATACCTAATGCATCATTGGTACTTAAAAAAATAACCAAAGGTCGGTTGTTTCTTAAATGAGCCTTGGCAGCCATAAGCACAGGAGTGTCAGAAATGCCATTGGCAAGTTTAGACAGGGTATTTCCTGTACACGGTGCAATAATAAGAAGGTCTAGCATAGATTTTGGACCTATAGGTTCTGCATCGGGAATTGTGGTTATAGGCGGTTTTCCACTTATTTCTTCAGCAAGTTTCAGAAAATCTTTACATTTACCAAAACGGCTGTCAGTAGAAGAAGCGTTGTCTGAAAAAATAGTAAACAGATTAGCCTGTGTATCGGCAAGCCGTCTTAATTCTTCAAAAACTTTTTTGTAGGTACAGTATGAACCTGTAATGCCTACGCCAATGTTTTTATCCTTAAAGTTGTGTGCCATTTTCCCCAGTCCTTTCTAAATAAGAAATAATACTTTTTGCAATTAATTCCCCGGCACTTTTAGGAGCAGTTTTCCCGGGAAGTCCGGGGCATGTAACAAGGGATAATCTATATTTTTTAACAAGTTCATTGTTTATTCCATAAGGTTTTGACGCAACTTCAAAAAGAACACAGTCTTTTTTTACTAAGCTTAAAAGATTCTCAGTCAAAACTTCACAAGGAACAGTGTTAATTATTATGTCAAAGTCACTAATACATTCAATCAGATTATCAAAAGTGGAAGTATTTAATCCGTAAGAAGAGGCCTGGCACAAATGAATTGGAGTGTGGTCATAAATAGTTACACACACGTTTAACGCCTTTAATTTAAGTGCAGTGTTTATGCCACACCTGCCAAAACCTATAATCAAAGCTTTGGCTGTATCAAGTGCAAAAGGGGTATTATTTATTATATTGCTAATTAATCCTTCAGCCGTTAGCATTGCGTTGGACCAGACAACTTTTTCATCTTTAAGAAAATCAAAATAGTTAATATTTTTCTTTTTAAAAGAAGTTGTTACATCGCTTGAAATATTTCCGGCAAAAACTGTTTGCCCCGGCTTTAATAAAGCAATAAAAGTGCTTATTGGAAAGCTGGAATATAAATCACAGTTTAAATACAAACTATCTTTGGAAAAAGGAGTGCCACATAAAATGTAAGCATCTTCATTAAAATCAAAATTGTTTTTTATATAGGAACAAAATCCATTATTATTTAAGTAGGAATTTGCATATATTTGTCTTTTGTCACCGGATAATACAGCTATATTTTTCATAATCGCCTCCTCTTACAATAAAATATGCATTGCAGAAGAAATTGTGACTTACTTCTTTTTATTTTTTAAGAGAGATGATATACTTGTAGATGTTATTATTTTTGCAAAAGATAAGGCAGAAAATCAGAAGAAATTTTGCAAAAGAAAAATGGAGGAAAATATGGAAAAAAATAAAATCAAAAAAATAGCGTTAATTTTTAATATTTTACAGGTAATTGCACTTGCAGTATTTGAGGTAGTGCTTTTAAGACTTGTATCATACAAAAATAAACTAGTATTAGATTATGTACCTGCTAAATATTTTATAATCTTAGAAGTTGTTCTTGTGGCAATAACTATTATTCCTTTTCTAATAAGAAAGGGAAAGAAAACATCAATTATTTCTATGGTTATATCTATATTAATGGCAATAGTGTTATTTGCAACTTCAATTTTGGGAGTGGTTTATGATAAGGATATTAAAAATGTTTTAAACAAGGCAGATCAGACCATAGATGATGTGATAGAAAACTCTAAACTTTCAACTGAGGAATATGGTGTATATATTCTAAAGAGTGATAAGGCAGAAGAACTAAAGGATATTAAAAATTATAATTTAGGATATAACCTATCTTATGCAAAAGACGAAACAGATTCAGTATTAAAAGACGTTCTTGCAAAAGCTAACAATAAGCTTATTGCCAATGAATATGACGATTTACTTAAAATGGCAGATGAACTTTTGAATACTGAAAAAACTGCATTTATTTTTAATCAGGCAATGTTAGATCTTATTGAAAATGCAGGCGATGATACAAATGATGGTAAGAATAATGGAATTTATAAAAACTTTACCAACAAGATTAAATGTATTTATGTAGTAAATGTAAAAACTGCCGTAAAGGAATATGGTGGAGATAAGAATGTTACAAAAGAATGCTTTAATGTGTATATTAGCGGTATAGACACAGAAGGGGATGTAACAGTAAAGAGTAGAAGTGATGTTAATATTATAATGTCAATTAATCCTGTTACACATCAGGTATTGTTACTTTCGACACCTAGAGATTACTATGTGCCATTATCCATTTCTAATGGAGTAAAGGACAAACTTACTCATGCAGGAAATTATGGAATAAATGTCTCAATGTATACTCTTGAAATGCTTTATGATATTAAGCTGGATTATTTTATTCGATTAAACTTTACAGGCTTTGTAGATATTATTGATGCTCTTGGAGGCATTGATGTTGTGTCAGATTATTCTTTCTCAACACATGGATATAGCTATAGTGAAGGATTAAACAGTAATTTAAGTGGTATTCAGGCATTGTGGTTTGCAAGAGAAAGACATGCGTTTGCGGAGGGCGATAATCAAAGAGGACGTGATCAGATGAAAGTTATTGAGGCAGTTATTAAGAAAGCCCAGTCATCAGCGTTACTTAACAATTATGATGAGATTTTTGCAAATATAAGCAAGAGTTTCCAAACTAATATGCCTAAAAAAGACATTAAGGCTCTTGTAAAATATCAGCTTAATGAAACACCTAATTGGAAAGTTGTTTCTACAAGTGTTACAGGAACAGGAAGATCAGATGTAACATATTCAGTTCCAAATTCAAGAGCATATGTAATGGATCCTGATGAAAATTCTGTAAATGAAGCAAAGAAGTTATTACAGAAGATTCAGAATAACAAAAAAATAAAAGTTAAAACAACAACTGAATAATAAAAGCTGTTTTTGGAATCAAATATTATCCCCCCCTTTTTATAATATTTGATTTATAAAGGTACTATAGATTTAATCTTAAGACTTATGTTTTGTTAGAAACATAGCGCAGGAGGAAAAATATGAACAAGGATTACATTGAAAACTTTGACGATTTTAGTGATAAAGAAGAAATCAAATTGATTTCAACTAAAGCTAATACACTTAAAGTTTTGGAAGAAAGAATTACTAAGGCTAAAGTTGAGCCTATGCTAATTATTATTGCCCGGGATTATCGTATGAATAAAAGCGAGATGGCAAACGAAATCAGTAAGACTTTCAAAGGCGAAAAGATAGTTATCAGAAGTTCATCAACCAATGAAGACTGTCTGAAAAAATCTAATGCAGGCCATTATACAAGTGTATTGGATGTGGATTCATCTGATACTTCAAATATAATAAGCGCTATTGATATTGTGTTGGAATCTTATTTTTCTGATATGGATGATATATCAGAACAGCAGGTTTTAATACAGCACCAGGCAGTTGACGTGGCATATTGTGGTGTTTTGTTTACCTATGATATTCAGGGACAAAGACCATATTATCTTATTAATTATGATGACACCGGTTCCACAGATTTAGTAACAAGTGGTAGGGGTGGAAAGACATTATGGATTGCCAGAAATATTGAACTTTCACAGCTTGAAGAGCAGTGGAGAAATCTTATTGTTGCAATAGATGAAATTGAGAATATTTTTAAGATTCCCCTTGATATTGAGTTTGCGGTAAATAAGAATAATGAAGTTATTATTTTTCAGGCAAGACCTTTGGTTGCCAATTTCTCGAATATTAAGAATGTTCAGGGAACAATTAAGAATTTTTATGGAAAAATAGAAGATTTAAAATGTGAATATAAAGATATAAAAAGCGTAATTGATGGTAAAAATATGATGTTTTCCGATATGGCTTTTTGGAATCCTTCTGAGATTATAGGTACAAGTCCCCGTACTTTGGACTATTCATTGTACAGATATATTATTACTTCAGAAGCTTGGAACCAGGGGCTTGTTCCGATGGGATACAGACAGCTTAATGATGAGTTAATGTATCAGATAGGAATTAAGCCATACATTAGTCTTGATTATTCTTTTTATTCATTAACACCTTCAAAGATAGACGAAAAACTTGCCACAAAACTTGTGGAATTCTATAAGAAGAAGCTGAAAAAGGATACAACGGCACATGATAAAATTGAGTTTGAAATTGTTTATTCAAACTTTGATTTTAACACTGAAAACAGAACAAAAGAATTGCTGGATAACGGTTTTTCAAAAGAAGAAAGACAGCAGATTTTAGAGTCATTAAAAGAACTTACGGTAACAAACATTAAGAATCATAAACAGATTTCAGAAAGTGATAATAAAGACATTAAACACTTAGAAAAAACCCGTAAACACATTGTTGAAAACGATATGGAATCAGAGGATGTTAACAAGATAGTTGAAGATATTCTGGAACTTTTGGAAGATATTAGAATTTATGGAACACCTCAGTTTACAAGACAGGCAAGAATGGCATTTATTGCAAGAGCTTTTTGTAGTTCATTAGTTGATTCAGGATGGTTTACAAAGAATGAAATAGATCAGTTTATGAAATCTATTGCAACTGTATCTTCTAAGTTTGAACAGGATTATCAGAAGTTCTCAGTTGGGAAAATGAGCCGAAATGAATTTAACAATAAATACGGACATTTAAGAAGCGGCACTTATGATATTAGAACAGATAGTTATAACCAGATGGTTTTCAGACCGGCAGTAGGTCATAATAAAGTTCAAAAAGTTAAAGAAGAATTTGAAGGACTTAACAGTGAAAAACTTGAAGAAGCTTTAAAATCAATAGGTTTAGATGTTACACCTAAAGATTTTAATCTGTTTTTAAGAACTTCAATTGAAGGCAGAGAATTCTTTAAGTTTGAATTTACTAAGTCACTAAGTTTAGTACTTGATTTAATACAGATGTTAGGTAAACTCCTTGACATTGACAGAAAAGATTTATCATGGATTTCAGCTTATGATTTTAAAGAATGTTTTTACTTAAACAATGAACAAATGGGTAAAAAATTAAATGCTATTATTGTTAATAATAAAAAACATTATGATAAATATTTAAAAGCTATTTTGCCTGATGTTATTCTTGATATTACAAGTGTTTCTGTTATTCCTGTTAATGAGGCACGTCCTAACTTTATTACCTCTAAAAAGGTTGAAGGTGAAGTTGTTAATCTTGAACTTGAAACAGATGAAGACCTTATGGACAAGATTGTTATGATTCCTAAAGCTGATCCGGGATATGAATGGATTTTTACAAAGGGGATTAAAGGCTTTATTACAAAGTATGGCGGTGTGGCATCACACATGGCAATACGTTGCGCTGAGTTTGAAATTCCCGCAGCAATTGGATGTGGTGAGAAGATTTACGATTATGCGTCAAAAATCAACTATATGGAACTTGATTGTGCCAACGGTATAATTAAAGAAGGTTTACAATGTGAGGACTTAAGAGCACTTATTACCCAGCGTGAAGGTGTAAATCAGTATGGAGATCCTACAGATGTATTGGAAGCAGCATATATAAGGTTCTATGAGTTACTTGGTTTTATTCCACAGCCTGCTTCGAACCACGTTAAAAACGTCGGCAAGCTATTTGAACGTCAGTGTGATTTATTAATTGTAGCCGGTGGAGGTGCTCTTCCTGTGAAATATTATGACAGACCTCATAATGAAGAACTACAGCCATACAGAGATGTAATGGAAGAAAAACTTATAAAACATTGTATTGGAGAAGGTATTCCTATTATTGCAACCTGTAGGGGAATGCAGTATATGAATGTTTTGTTTGGAGGAAAATTATTGTATCATCCTGAATTAAAGGTTGAGAGACCACGTTCAGTAGACCATGAGGTTTATCTTGTTGAAGAAGACAGAACAATATGGGTTAATAATTTCCATAAAGATGTTATTCCGATAGATGGGCTGGCATCTTGTTTTAAACCACTTGCAATTGACAGGGAAAATCAGACAATTGAAGCTTTCGGTTCTGATGAGATGAAAGTTTTGGCATTGCAGTGGCATCCTGAAAGAAAATTTGAAACAGCAAATGCTTTGGAAGAAACAAGAAAGTTAGTTGTTAATTTTATTCAGAAACACATTAAATAGTATTTTATTCAGATTATATTTTGATATTTTTAAAGCTCCATTTGAAAAAGTGGGGCTTTTGTAATATATTTACATAAAAGCGATTAGAAATGACAGATTGGAGAATTTATGGAAGAAAAATTAAAATACTGGAGTAAAAGATATAAATTAAAAGATTTAGTAATATGTGGATATCAGGGAGGATATCCTATGATACAGTTTAAAAGAGAAGAGGATATGAGTGTTCCGCATATGTCAAAATATGAGATTAATAAAGTTTTGCGAAGCGCTGAAATGAAAGGTGGAGTAAGACTTGGTGTAGCATTTAACCTTAGAAGAACTGCTTTTTTACTTGTTAATGAAGATACTATTGTAATATGTGGTCATGAATATGTTTTAGATGTTATTCTTGAAAAATTATTTGGATAGAAAATCGACAAAAAGGTTAAAAAAATATTGCATAAGACATATGAATGTAACATATTTGTAACATTCTCTTGACATTCTGTAACAGTTAGTGTATATTTATACTCGCAAGCCACAAAAGTGGAAAGAAAAGGAGTATAGATATGAGAAAAATAAGACTCATTGCTGAGGCTGTTTGTCTAATCACATCAATGACAATTACACCTGTTGTAACGTCAGTTGAGAAGAATGACAGTATGGTAGTGGAAACTGTAGCAGAAGCTAGTCAGACACCGGTACTTAAATCAGCAAATGTGATACCAATTTTACAATCAGAAGATACTACTAATTCTCTTAAACTTAAAGGTCTTGATAATGATCAGGTTAATACAGAGATTGTAAAAGAAACAATTGGAGGTTCAGCATTTATTTTGAAAGCATCTGAAGATGATGCAAATGAAACTTCAGAAGAAACAAACAAACTTGAGAATGAAAACAAATCCAATAATAAGGATGCAAACAATAAAAAGTCTAAGAAAGACGGAAAGAAATCTAAAAAGAAGAAGGCTAAGAAGAAATCTTCTTCAAAATCTAAATCAAAATATAAAAGTCTTGGAACTTTTAAAATAACAGGTTATTGCTCATGTGCAGCATGCTGTGGGAAGACAACAGGTATTACGGCATCAGGAACAAGAGCAACAGCAGGCAGAACAATTGCTGCTGACACTTCAAGATTTCCTTTTGGAACAAAGTTGAAGTTCAATGGAAACACTTACACAGTTGAAGACAGAGGTGGAGCAATTAGAGGAAACAGAATTGACCTTTATTTCAGTTCACACAGTGAAGCTCTTGCCTGGGGTGTAAGATATATGGAAGTTTTAGTAGAAAAATAAATTAGTAGTTAAAAGATAAACTTTTATAAGATGTAATATTCGTATAAAGTTAAAATTAAAGAGAATTAAAAGTTAATAAAAGAGGTTTTACTTTAAAGTGAGTTTGGCTTTAGGTAAAGCTTCTTTTTGCATTACATTATTATTTCAGGCAAACATATTGAAAAAACAGCATATTTATTGTATAATTCAATAATTGTGAAAAAATAAAATTAACCCGGAGGCTAAAATGGAATTAGAAAACGAAAAGATTGAATCAAAAAATTTTATAGAATTAATAATTGATAAAGATTTAGAGGAAGGAAGATTTGACCATGTGCAGACCAGATTTCCACCAGAGCCTAACGGTTATCTTCATATAGGACATGCTAAATCTATTCTTTTAAACTATGGTTTAGCAAAGAAGTACAATGGAAAGTTTAATATGAGATTTGATGATACTAATCCTACTAAAGAGAAGGAAGAGTTCGTGGAATCAATTTTAAAAGATATTAAGTGGCTTGGTGCTGATTGGGAAGACAGATTATTCTTTGCTTCAAATTATTTTGAGCAGATGTATGAAGCAGCTATTAAGTTAATTAAGAAAGGTAAAGCATATGTTTGTGACCTTTCTCCTGAAGAAATCAGAGAATACCGTGGTACATTAACTGAGCCGGGTAAGGATAGTCCATACAGAAACAGATCTGTAGAAGAGAACTTAGAGTTATTTGATAACATGAAAAAGGGTGTTTATAAAGACGGTGAAAAAGTATTAAGAGCTAAGATTGATATGACATCACCTAACATTAACATGAGAGATCCAATTATCTATAGAGTTGCTCATATGACACATCATAAAACAGGAGATAAATGGTGCATCTATCCAATGTACGATTTTGCTCATCCAATAGAAGATGCTATTGAGGGGGTAACACATTCTATTTGTACATTAGAGTTTGAAGATCATAGACCTTTGTATGACTGGGTAGTTAGAGAATTGGAATATCCTAATCCACCTAGACAGATTGAGTTTGCTAAGCTATATGTAACAAATGTTGTTACAGGTAAAAGATATATTAAGAAATTAGTTGAAGACGGAATAGTTGACGGATGGGATGACCCAAGACTTGTTTCTATTGCAGCATTGAGAAGACGTGGATTTACTCCTGAGTCAATTAAGATGTTTGTTGACTTATGTGGAATTTCAAAGAGCCAGAGTTCAGTTGACTATGCAATGCTTGAATATTGTATTAGAGAAGACTTGAAGGCTAAGAAACCAAGACTTATGGCTGTTCTTGATCCAATTAAGGTTATAATTGACAACTATCCTGAAGATCAGGTTGAATGGTTTGATGTGGTTAACAATGTAGAATGTCCTGAACTTGGAACAAGAAAGGTTCCTTTCTGTAAGGAGATTTACATTGATAGAGAAGATTTTATGGAAGAACCACCAAAGAAATACTTTAGATTATTCCCTGGTAACGAAGTAAGACTTATGAATGCATATTTTGTTAAATGTGTAGATTATAAGAAAGACGAAAATGGAAATGTTACAGAGATTCATTGTACTTATGATCCTGAAACAAGAAGTGGAAGTGGCTTTACAGGACGTAAAGTTAAGGGAACAATCCATTGGGTATCAGCAAGACATGGTGTTAAGTCAGAAGTCAGATTATATGAAAATATTGTTGATGAAGAAAAAGGCAAGTTAAATGAAGATGGAACACTTAACTTAAATCCTAATTCATTAACTGTATTAAAAGACTGCTATGTAGAGCCAAATATTGCAGATGTTAAGCCGGAAGACAAATTCCAGTTTGTAAGACAGGGATATTTCTGTGCAGACTTAAAAGATTATACAAAAGAGAAACCTGTATTTAACAGAATTGTTTCACTTAAAAGTTCATTTAAGCTACCTAAATAAAAAGCTTGGATAAAACCAGAGTAAATTGTAAACAGTACTGTGAATTTTAAAAGGAGCCACACCGAGGTGTAGCTCCTTTTAAAATAAAAGAAATGTATGAAAAAAAATAAAGCATCCAATTAAGAGTAGTTATTTAATTCTCAATCAAATAAGTGTATTTCTATAAATCTTCAACCTCGTCTTTAAGTACGTCATCACTTTCACCAAGGTCTACGTCATCTTCTGTTTCAACATCTTCATTTACAGCGTCTTCGTCTACGAAATCATCTTCATTAAAATCATGTGTGTAAACTTCTTCGTAGTCATCTTTTCCAACAAATTCCGAAACAATGTCTTTTGCCTGATTTACAACATTCTTAACTTTGTCTTTTGCCATCTGAATGTTTTCTTCACCAACTTTTTCTACAAAAACGTCTTTGGCATCCATTGCTTTATCTTTGGCTTCGTCTACCTTATCCATTACCTTTTCGATATTTTCTTCACCAACTTTTTCAGTAACAATGTCTTTAACCTTATCAGTTACATCTGCAACCTTGTCAACAGCTTTATCAGTTACATCTTTAGCTTTTCTTCTGTTAAAAGTAATTGTGACTTTCTTGTTGCCATCATTGTCATTGCCGGTGTTTACCTGAAAGATTTTTTCATCATCAAAATCTTCAAAGCCTTCATTTTCGTCTTTTTTATTTTTTACATATAAAGCTCCACCAACTGCAGCACCGGCAACTGCTGCCGCACCTATTATTTTCTTAAAGAATCCCATAGCTATATCCTCCATTTCGGTAAATTGTTAAGATAATTATAATACTATTTTTAACTAAAATAAAGCAATAATACATAATTTTAGAAAAAAACATTGCCACAAATTATTGAAATAGCAGGACAAAAATGTTAGTCTACTAAATGGTGAATAAAAAAGAAATTTTTCAGAGAAAAATCAACTCTTTTATAAAAAATCATAAATTGAATTTTATTATAAAAGTTAAAATAAAAGTAAGTTAGATAAAAAATAAGAAAGGATGAAGAATGTATGGATACAAAGATTGTATTTTTTGATATTGACGGTACAATTTACAGCTATGAAAAGGGGATTCCAAAAGATACGGCAAAGGCCATTGAGCTTTTGAAGGCTAATGGGCACATACCGGTTATTTGCACAGGAAGAACAAAATGCATGATTTACCCTGATTTTATAAACTTAGGATTTGATAACATAATTGCAGGTGCAGGAACTTACTGCGAGACAAATGGAGAAGAACTTTACTATAAGAAGCTTGATGATGCTGAAGCAAGAAGAGTTATTGACGGTTTCCTTGAATATGGATTTTTTCCATTGGCAGAAGGAAAAGAATATATTTATGTTGGAACTGATACTTCTAATCTTATTCATACAAACGTACAGTTTATGGACGTACATTATGAGAAAATTCCTAATTCAATTAAAACAGTAGAAGAAAAACATATTGAAATTTCCAAGGTAAGCGGTGGCTTTCAGAATGATAGTGATATGAAAACTATTAGTGAAAAGTTTAAGAACGACTACTCGATTATTAACCATAACAATATGCTTCTTGAATTTGTCCCAAAGGGATACAATAAAGCAGTTGGAATTGACAGACTTATTAAAGAAATAGGCATTCCAAAAGAGGACACATATGCCTTCGGCGACAGTTTTAATGACATTGATATGCTTAACTATGTTGAATACGGTTGCTTAATGGGCAATGGTGATCAGGAACTTAAAAATAAAGTAGAATACAAAACAGACAGATTCGATGAAGGTGGAATTTATAACGGCTTAAAGAAGTTTGAATTAATTTAGAAAAGAAATGGTAAACGAAAAAAATAATGGATAATACATTTGGAGAAAAAAGCAGACAAAATTTTAGAATAGAAATAGAAAACAAAAATACAATTATAAAAGAGATTACAGATTTTGACTTGGAGCAGACTTTAGAATGTGGCCAGTGCTTTAGATTTTACAAACAGGATGAAGAAGATTATGTTGTGGTTGCTTTTAATAAGTTGCTTCATATTAAACAAAGTGGTAATCAATTAATTTTTTTAAATACTGAAAAGCCTGATGTGGAAAACATATGGATTCCATATTTTGACCTTGAAAGAGATTATAATGAAATTAAATCTTTCCTTTTAAAAAAAGATAGTAAATTAGAAGAAGCTATTAAGGAAAAGTGGGGAATACGTATTCTTAATCAGGAATTTTGCGAGACATTAATATCTTTTATTATTTCCCAAAATAAACAAATACCACATATTAAGCAGTTGGTTAGAAGAATAAGTGAGGAATACGGTGAGTATTTAGGAGAAGTAAACGGTGAGAGATATTATTCTTTTCCTGATGTGAAAACTCTTGGAACAATAACTGAGGAAGCTTTTAGAGAGATGAAAACAGGGTTCAGGGCACCATATCTTTACGATGCGGCACAGAAACTTGCAACAGGTGTGATTTCCGTGGAAACATTAAAAGGATTAAATGAAAATGAAACCAGAGATGAACTAATTAGCATAAAGGGCGTAGGCGAAAAAGTGGCCAACTGTGTAATGTTGTTTTCTTTAGGCTTTCGAGAAGCATTCCCAGTAGATGTTTGGATAAAGAGAATAATGGAAAGCGTTTATTTTAATGGAGAGGATACACCGAAAGACCAAATTCAGCTTTTTGCAAAAGAACAGTATGGAGAATATGGCGGTTATGCACAGCAATACCTCTTTTGTTTTGGAAGAGAAAACAAGGTTGGAGCGAAGAAATAATTATCAAAAAATATAATCAGCAACAGAATAATTTATAAAGTTTTGATGACAAAATATTAAATAATTGTAAAAAATCAGATTTACTATTGCATTAATTCCAAAAAGTGTTAATATAGTTCATAGTTGATTGGCACTCAAAGAAGATGAGTGCTAACAAAGAAATGAGACAGAATAGATGGAGGTTTTAAAATGAAATTAGTACCATTAGCAGACAGAGTAGTATTAAAGCAGAGCACTCCTGAAGAAAAAACAAAGTCAGGAATAATTTTAACAAGTCAGACACAGGAAAAACCACAACAGGCAGAAGTTGTTGCAGTAGGTCCAGGTGGAGTAATTGATGGAAAAGAAGTAACAATGACAGTTAAGGTTGGAGATAAGGTTATCTTTTCAAAATATGCAGGAAATGAAGTTAAGCTAGACGAAGAAGAATTTATTATTGTAAAACAGTCTGACATTCTTGCTGTTGTTGAAGACTAATAAAGGGTTAAAGCCCTAAATTATATAACCAGTTTGGAGGTAATTTAAAATGGCTAAGGAAATTAAATATGGAGCAGAAGCCAGAAAGGCTTTAGAAGCCGGCGTAAACCAGTTGGCAGATACAGTAAAGGTTACATTAGGACCTAAAGGAAGAAATGTAGTATTGGATAAATCTTTTGGTGCACCTTTAATCACAAATGACGGTGTTACAATTGCAAAGGAAATCGAATTAGAAGATTCTTTTGAAAACATGGGCGCACAGCTTGTAAAGGAAGTTGCTACAAAGACTAACGATGTAGCAGGTGACGGTACAACAACAGCTACAGTTTTGGCTCAGGCAATGATTAATGCAGGTATGAAGAACCTTGCTGCAGGAGCTAATCCTATTATCTTAAGAAAAGGTATGAAGAAGGCTACAGATTGTGCTGTAGAAGCAATTGCTGACATGAGCAGTGTTGTAACAGGTAAGGAACAGATTGCAAAGGTTGCAGCTATTTCAGCAGGTGACGAAGAAGTTGGTAACATGGTTGCAGATGCTATGGAAAAAGTTTCTAACGACGGTGTTATTACTATTGAAGAATCAAAGACAATGAAGACTGAACTTGACCTTGTAGAAGGTATGCAGTTTGACAGAGGATATATTTCAGCATATATGGCAACAGATATGGAAAAGATGGAAGCTACACTTGATGATCCATATATTCTTATTACAGATAAAAAGATTTCAAATATTCAGGAAATCCTTCCTGTTCTTGAACAGATTGTTCAGTCAGGAGCTAAGCTTCTTATAATTGCTGAAGATGTTGAAGGTGAAGCATTAACAACATTAATCGTTAACAAGTTAAGAGGAACATTTAATGTTGTAGCTGTTAAGGCACCTGGATATGGTGACAGACGTAAAGAGATGTTAAAGGACATTGCAATCCTTACAGGTGGTCAGGTTATTTCAGAAGAATTAGGTCTTTCACTTGCAGATACTAAGATTGAAGATTTAGGTAGAGCTAAATCAGTTAAAGTTGCAAAAGAAAACACAATTATTGTTGATGGTCTTGGAAATTCAGAAGAAATTGCAGGCAGAGTTGCACAGATTAAGGCACAGTTGGAGGAAACAACATCTGAATTTGACAAAGAAAAATTACAGGAAAGACTTGCTAAGTTAGCAGGTGGTGTTGCAGTTATCAGAGTTGGTGCAGCAACAGAACCTGAAATGCAGGAAAATAAACTTAGAATGGAAGATGCTTTAAATGCTACAAGAGCTGCAGTGGAAGAAGGTATTATTGCAGGTGGTGGTTCAGCATATATCCATGCTTCTAAGAAGGTTGCTGAATTAGTAGAAAGTTTAGAAGGAGATGAGAAGACAGGTGCTTCTATTATCCTTAAAGCACTTGAAGCACCATTATTTACTATTTCACACAATGCAGGACTTGAAGGTTCAGTTATTGTAAACAAAGTTCGTGAATCAGAACCTGGTACAGGATTCGATGCATTACACGGAGAATATGTAAAAATGGTTGATGCAGGTATTCTTGATCCGGCTAAGGTTACAAGAAGTGCATTACAGAATGCTACAAGTGTTGCAAGTACATTACTTACAACAGAATCAGTTGTAGCTAATATTAAAGAAGATACACCAGCCATGCCACAAATGAATCCAGGCATGGGAATGTAATATATATTCTGATAATTTATTTAAAGGTCTACAGAATGAAATCTGTAGGCCTTTATTTTTTTGAATAACTGGAATTCTGAAAGACTTATTATCTAAAAAAGTGAGAAAAATCTAATTTAATCAAATATTTATAAAATATGGACAAAAAATATATAAATATACCAATTTAATGGTAAAAATAGCCAAAAACTATTGACTAATATTGTACATTTAGTTTAAAAACATTTTTTTACCGTTAATTATTTGGAATAGGGTTTATACTATGGTAAACTAATTGAAACGATTTAAATTATTTTATGGGAATGAAAAAGGAGAAAATAATGAAAGGATTAAAAGATTTTAAAAAGAAATTTTTGGTTGTAACATTAGTGACAGCAGTTACTTTTTCAGGTATAAATCTGCCGGTTACAACAGTTAATGCGGCAACTGCTGTAGCTCCAAGTGTATTATCTTTTGTAGAACAGGATGATAGTACATGCACAATCAAGTGGAGTAGTGTTCAGGGAGCAACTTATAATGTTTACAAGGCTAAAAGCCGTTATGCAACATATAACAAGGTTGCTACAGTAGACACTAACTCATATACTGACACAGCATATGGTGGTGAATATTATAAGGTTACATCTGTAGTTAATGGTACAGAATCTTCTATGTCACTTGCAACATCATATGAAATTGAAACATTTGGTTATAATACTAATATTTTTGAACCAACAGATAACAATTCAGAAATTCAAAGTTACATAAACAATGTTTATAAGACAACAGAATCAGGTCAGTTTGGTAGTGACAGATATGCATTTCTTTTTGCACCTGGAACATATTCTGACAGCTTAAATGTTGAAATTGGATTTTATACTCAGGTTGCAGGACTTGGATTAACTCCAACAGAAACAACAGTTGGAAATATTCGTTCTAAGGCTGAATGGATGAAAGGCAGAAAGTATGATGGTGCTGTAAACTATAATGCGTTATGTAATTTCTGGCGTTCAGTAGAAAACTTAACAACAACATCTAAGTCTACAATTTGGGCTGTTTCTCAGGCAACATCAATGAGAAGAATGAATATAAAAGGAAATTTATATTTACATCAGGATGGAGGTTATGCCAGCGGTGGTTTCCTTGCAGATACAAAGGTGGCAGGAACAGTTTCAGGTGGCTCACAGCAACAGTGGCTTACAAGAAACTCTGAAATGAGTAATTTTGAAGGTGTTGTTTGGAACAATGTTTTAGTTGGGTGTGGCAGCAACGTTAAAGGAGTGGAAAAAGGCTGGCCATATGCAGCTAACACAGTAGTAGAAAAAACTCCTGAAGAAGTAGAAAAGCCATTCCTTACAGTAAATGACGGTGAATACAGTGTTTTTGTTCCTAAAGTAAAAAACAATACAGTAGCTGTTTCATGGTCAGGGGATAAGGTTGACGGTGAGTTTATTGATTTAGATAAATTTTATGTTGCAAAACCTGGCGACAGTGCTGCAAAGATTAATAGTCAGCTTAATGCAGGAAAGAATTTAATCTTAACACCTGGTATCTATTCATTAGATGCACCTATTGAAATCAAGAATGAAGACACAATAGTTTTAGGACTTGGATATGCAACATTAAAGCCAACAAATGGCAATGAATGTATGAAAGTTGCTGATGTTGGTGGCGTTTCTATTGCAGGTGTTTTATTTGATGCCGGACAGGTTAATTCATCAACACTTTTAACTGTTGGTACAGCAGGAAATAAGACAAGCCACAAGGATAATCCTATTACTCTTTGCGATACATTCTATAGAGTAGGTGGAGCAGATGAAACTCCGGGTAAGGCAACAACTTGCGTCATAATTAATAGTAGTGATGTAATTGGAGATAACTTCTGGGTATGGAGAGCAGACCACGGTAAAGGTGTAGGATGGACAAAGAATACAGCAGATCACGGTGTAATTATTAACGGTGATAATGTTACAACATACGGTTTAATGGTTGAACATTTCCAGAAATACCAGACAATGTGGAATGGTAACGGTGGAAAATGTTATATGTATCAGAGCGAACTTCCGTACGATATTCCTAATCAGAGTTCATGGAATGCATCTGGAAGTTATGGATATACAGACTATAAGGTTGCCGATAATGTAACAAGTCATGAAGGATATGGAATAGGCATTTACTCATGTTATCAGGCAGGAACATGTTTCCTTAAGTCAGCAATTGAATGTCCTGACACACCAAATGTTAAGTTTACAAATGTATGTACATATAGTTTGAGTGGAAATGGTGGCATAGATTATGCCATTAACAACAGTGGTTACGCTGTTATGGCAAACGGTGAAATGTGTAAAGTAATGTCATACAACAATGGCAATGCAGCACAGGACAAGACATATGAAAATGCCAGAAAATATATTTGGGGTACAACAGTTGACATTAAAGGAAAAACAGATTTATTCTCAGATACATTTAAAGCAACATATACAGGTAAGAACATTACCCCTAAGGTAACAGTAAAATATAAAAACATTATTTTAAGAGAAGGCATTGACTATAAAGTTGTTTACAAGAACAACAAAAAAATCGGCACAGCAAAGATTTATGTAATTGGTCTTAATTATTTTAAAGACAGCAATACATATAAGATGAAAATTATTCCGGCTAAGACAAAGATAACAAAGAAGAAAGCTACAAAGAAAAAAATCACTTTAAAACTTAAAAAAGTTAAAGGTGCAACAGGCTATCAGGTTATGTATTCTCTTAAAAAGAACTTTAAGGGCAAGAAAAACATTAACACAAAGAAGAGAACTGTTGTTATTAAGAGAAAGAAATCAGGTAAGTATTATGTAAAGGTTAGAGCTTACAAAAAAATTGGTAAGAAATATGTATATGGAAATTATACAAAGAGAATAACAATTAAATAAAGAAGCTGTCAAAAAGTTTTCAATTTGATTTTTTAAGAAAAGGACTATTTATGTATTAAGATTATGCAAATAGTCCTTTTTGTATGGCAATAAGACTTTTTGTATGGCAATAGGACTTTTTCTATGATAAAATAACCTGTAGTTTTACATAATGATTAGCTTTGGAGAATAAAATGGATTTAAATAATTTGAAAGGTATTGGAGAGAAAACTGAAAAATTATTTTATAAGGCAGGTATTGAAAAGGTTAATGACCTTTTAAGATACTACCCAAGATATTATGATGTTTTTGAAGAACCTGTTTTAATAAGAGACTTAGAATGCGATAGAACTCAAGCAATAAAGGGAACTGTAGTTAGAGAGGTATCTGTTAAAAGAGTGCGAAACCTTCAGGTTGTTACAGGGTATCTTAGAGATGAAATAGGGGACGCCATTAAGGCCACATGGTTTAACTCACCTTATTTAAAGGGAAAGCTTACAATTGGAAGTACTTTTATTTTTAGAGGATTTGTAAAAGAAAACTATAGTAACTTTTCTATTGAGCAACCTAAAATCTTTGGCATTGCAGAATACAATAAGAAAAAAGGTGAAATGCAACCTGTATATCCATTAGTTTCAGGGTTAACAAATAATATGGTTCAAAAAGCTGTTAAGCAGGCGCTTAAACTAGTTGAAACAGAAGAATTTCTTCCGGAGAAAATCAGGAATAAATATGGCTTGGAGGGTTTACAGCAGGCAATAGAGCATATTCATTATCCTACAGACAAAAATCAGTTATACAGTGCAAGAAAAAGACTTATTTTTGATGAGTTCTTTATGTTTATTTATAACATTCGTAATTTAAAGGATAAAAATACCGAAATTCATAACCGGCATATATTGGAGGAACCAAAAGAAGTTAAAACTTTAATAAATAATCTTCCATATGAACTTACAAATGCACAAAAACGTACATGGGAAGAGATTAAAAGAGATATATCTTCAACTAAGGTTATGAATCGATTGATACAGGGAGATGTAGGTTCAGGAAAAACAATTATAGCTTTTTTTGCATTAATAACTGCTGCATTAAATAATGGTCAGGGGGCGATGATGGCTCCAACTGAAGTTCTTGCAAGACAGCACTATGATAACCTTATAGAATTGATTAAGGAACATAACATTAATGTGAATCCGGTAGTTCTCGTAGGATCAATGACAGCAAAAGAAAAAAGAGAAGCTTATAAAGTTATCGAATCAGGAGATGCAGGTATAATAATTGGAACTCATGCCTTAATTCAGGAAAAAGTTAATTACAATAATTTGACAATGGTTGTTACAGACGAACAGCACAGGTTTGGTGTAAGACAAAGAGAAGCCATTTCTGAAAAAGGTGAACGTCCACACATTATGGTAATGAGTGCAACTCCAATTCCAAGAACATTAGCAATAATAATGTATGGTGATTTGGATATTTCCGTAATTGATGAACTTCCGGCTAACAGACTTCCTATAGCTAACTGTGTTGTTGGAACAGATTACAGACCTAACGCATATGATTTTATGACTAAGCAGATAGCAAAGGGCCGACAGGTTTATGTTATCTGTCCTACTGTTGAATATAGTGAAGCTGTTGAAGGTGAGAATGTTATTGAATATGCAGAAAAATTAAAAAGAATAATGCCTGTATCAGTAAACATTGAATTCCTTCACGGAAGAATGAAACCGGCAGAAAAAAATGAAATTATGGATAGATTTGCCAATAATCAGATTCAAATACTTGTTTCTACAACGGTAGTTGAAGTAGGGGTTAATGTGCCTAATGCAACCGTAATGATGGTGGAAAATGCTGAACGATTCGGTCTTGCCCAACTTCATCAGCTTAGAGGACGTGTAGGTCGAGGAAAATATCAGTCTTACTGCATTTTTATTAATGGTTCAGGAAAGAAAGAAGCATTAGAAAGACTAAATATTCTTTGCAAGTCAAATGATGGCTTCTTAATAGCCAATGAGGACTTAAAATTGCGAGGCCCCGGAGACTTCTTCGGTGTAAGACAAAGTGGTGATTTTGAGTTTAGACTAGGAGATATAATGAACGATGCAAATATATTAAAGCAGGCATCAGAGGCTGTCGAATTAATTTTAAATGAAGAGGTTGAAATTTCTGACAAACAGCGTAAAATAATCATAGAATATGAAAACGATTCTATCAATATATAAAATATTTGGTGTTACATAAAGTAACGGAATGGAGTTTAAAATGAATATAGTAGTTCTTTGTGGTGGAAACAGCACAGAAAGAGAAGTATCAATTAATTCAGGATCAATGGTTTGTGAAGCTTTAAGAAAAAAGAATCATAATGCTATTCTGATGGATGTATACTTTGGACTTGAAGATATAGATATTTTTGAAAAATCAGCTAGCGAATATGATGTTGAAAGTGTAAAGAAGAACATTCAGTCATTATCAGATAAGGTTAGCGAAGACAGAAGAAGTTTCTTTGGTAATAATGTTATTGAAATTTGCCAGAAAGCTGATATTGTTTTTATGGCTCTTCACGGAAAGAATGGTGAAGACGGAAAGTGTCAGGCAGCTTTTGATTTATATGGTATTAAATATACAGGTTCAGGCCATCTTGCAAGTGCAATAGGAATGGACAAAGGCGTTACAAAACAGATTTTTATGTCAAAAGGTGTTCCAACAGCTAAGAGTGTGTGGATTAAAAAAGGCGAAAGCACAGACCTTAAAGACTATGGAATGAAAGTTCCTGTTGTAGTTAAAGCATGTAATGGTGGTTCAAGCGTTGGCGTTGTTCTTGTTCACCAAGAAAGTGAATATGAAGATGCAGTAAAAACCTGTTTTGAATTAGATAATCAGATACTTGTGGAAGACTTTATTAAAGGCAGAGAGTTTTCCATTGGTGTTATTAATAAAAAAGCCCTTCCTGTAGTTGAAATTATTCCAAGAGATGGATGGTATGATTACAAGAATAAATATAACGGAGCTACAGAAGAAGTCTGTCCTGCCAATCTTAATGATGAATTAACAAAGAAGATTCAAAAGGTAGCTGAGGATGCATGTAATGCTATTGGCTGTGAACCTTATGCAAGAGCAGATGTTATGATGGATGCTGATGGCAATATGTTCTGTCTTGAAGTTAATACCTTGCCGGGAATGACAGCAACATCACTTGTACCACAGGAAGCAAAGGCAGTAGGTATGGATTTCCCTACATTGTGTGATTATCTTGTAGAGTTATCATTAAAAAAGAATAACTAAAATATTTTAATTAAACAATTTTGAACTGAAAATAAGGAATATACTTTTATGAAAAATATGACTTTGGAAAACATTGCGAAAGCCTGCAATGGTATTTATGTTGGAGATGAAGATTTAAAATCAAAAGAAATAACAGGTGTGGAAAAAGATAGCCGACTTATTGAAGACGGTTATTTGTATCTTCCTTTTGTGGGAGCAAGAGTGGATGGTCACGATTTTATACCACAGGTTTTTGATAAAGGGGCTTTGTGTACTTTATCAGAAAAGGATTTGGATAATCCTAAGGGACCTTATATTAAGGTAGAATCAGTTGCAACAGCCCTTAAAGATATTGCTGAATTCTATAGAAAACAACTTAGCTGTAAGATTATCGGAATAACAGGAAGTGTTGGAAAAACAAGCACAAAAGAGATTATTGCGTCTGTTTTGGAAGAAAAATTTAAAGTTTTAAAAACTGAGGGCAATTACAATAACGAAATTGGTGAGCCTCTTACAATTTTAAAAATAAGAGATGAACATGAAGTTGCTGTTATAGAAATGGGCATTAGTGATTTTGAGGAAATGCACAGATTAGCTAAAGTTTCAAGACCTGATGTTTGTGTAATTACCAATATTGGAACATGTCATCTTGAAAACTTAGGAGATAGAGATGGTGTATTTAAGGCAAAGACAGAAATGTTTGATTATGCATCTAAAGATTGCTTTGTTGTACTTAATGGTGATGACGATAAGTTATCTAATGTAAAGGAAGTTAATGGACATGCTCCTGTATTTTTTGGAATTGACACGGACAGAGATGTTATGGCAATAAAATACGAAAGTCTTGGTATCCGGGGAACAAAGGTTAAAATTAAATATTTTGATAAGGAATTGGATACAGTAATCCCTATTCCAGGCTATCATATGATTTATAATGCAATGGCCGCAGTTTGCATTGGCTCTCATTTCGGAATGACTTTAGATGAAATAGATTCAGGAATCAGAAATCTTAAAGCAATTGGTGGTAGAAATAATATTTTTACAACAAATGGAATAACTGTAATAGATGATTGTTATAATGCAAATCCAATGTCAATGAAAGCTTCAATTAATGTTTTATCACAGGCTAATGGCAGAAAAGTTGCTATTTTAGGTGATATGTTTGAATTAGGCGAAAACTCAAAAGAATTACATAAAGAAGTTGGACAGGCTGCTGTTGGAAAAGTAGACATACTTGTATGTATTGGAAATCTTTCAAAAGACATTGCAGAAGCGGCAATAGAAGGCGGATGTAATACATTGTATTTCCCTAATAAAGCAGATTTCGAGGAAAATCTTTCTGCATACATTAAAGAAGGAGATACTGTTTTAATTAAAGCTTCCAATGGTATGAAGTTTAAAACAATAGTTGAAAAATTAAAAGGTTAATTATAGACGAGAGATTAGACATAAAGTTAGGGGCTGTCGCAAAAGCGGCGGCCCCTTTATTTACTTAATAAGAAATTCCTTTGGAATTTCTATTAAGTAAAAATCCTATTAAATAATTAAATTATGATTATTTACCGCTCATCTGTCTTTCCTGAGCTTCAATCATCTTCTTAACCATCTGTCCGCCCACGGAACCTGCCTGGGCTGATGTTAAGTTTCCGTTATAACCATCTGTAAGCTGAACGCCTACCTCTGATGCACATTCCATTTTGAATCTGTTCATAGCACCCTTTGCTTCAGGAACATTAACTTTGTTAGTGTTACTCATTACTCATTACCTCCAACAATTAAATTATTTAGTAACTAAGTTCATATGAAGTTGTTACACTAATATTATGTGGAAGTTTTATTTTTATAAACTGGTAACTTGTTGCTAATATGACAAAAAAAACCATCTTTCATAAAAAAATAAGACGTCAAATTAATGTGCAGATTTATTTATTATTTTTCAAATAATCTAATATAATGTGGCTATATTCAGTAATGGTATTATCGTTAATACTGTCAGCCTTAATATATTGATTCTTATCCTTATATTCTAATTTAAAACAATTTTCAAAATTCTTAGACTTTGAATCAAATATAGGAAGAAAACTTCCTGAAAACTTTTCATAACATGTGGAAGCAGTGGCAGCTTTTCGAAATTTTTTATCCATAAATTCTCCGATACTTTTGTGAATAGCACGGTCTTCCAATGGAAGAAAATAATAATCCTTATAATTTTTAAAGAAATACTTAAATGTGCCGTTGCATAAATTAATTGAAATGTTTAAAGTGTTATTCTGAATATTTAAGTGTATGCCATTAAAGTTATGTGAAATATTAACAGGCACAGCATTGTTTAAAGTTATACTAACAAGTAATTCCTGTTGAATATCTCCGTCAAAATTCTTATATTCATGAATTTCGTAAGAATTAACCTTATACTTATATTCAAAAATATCAGATATGGAAAGTAAATCCGTTAAAACACCCATATTCCAAACATCTTCTTTATTATGTAAAAGAAGTGGGAATAGTAAACGTTCATCTTTAGATTCCACATAATGCTTAAAGACTTCAATTAAATCTCCACCTGAAAAAGGATCACTTCTGTTAATTCCAAGAAGTTTCTCAAAAGATTTCTGTTTATTGTTTTCCATTTTAAGAATGTGATTAAGCTTTGAAACCGGTTTGTAAATATCAATACTTTGGTAATTATCAAAGTCAAATTCTAAATTGTATTTTTTACCCCTTTCTGTTAAAAACGGTATGTCAAAACTGTTACCATTAAAATGAATAACAGTATCGAAATCCTTTATGAACTTATTAAATGCCATAAGAACATTGGCTTCATCATTAAAATTTTCTGCAAGCCATTGAGTATAACAAAGTTCATCTCCTGAATAGTACATACAGCCGATTAAGTAGACAATACAGTACTTTCTTGAAAAACCTGTTGTTTCAATATCAAAATATATTATTTTCTCTTTTTTTGAAAAATTCTCTATTGGATAGTTAATTTTTATATCCACTTTATTTCTAAATACTAACATAAATCTTATTTTATCAAATTAATAAAAACACAACAAGATTTTTTGATTTTTTTGAAAAATTAAAAATTCTTTTACAATATTAAGTTAATGCCTAATTAGTGAAAAAAGAGTATCAATTGGATGTTATTTACATTGAAGAAATTGGACAAAAGTATTATTATAGAATAGATGTAAAAAATTACGAAGAGAGGTAGAGTTATGTCTATTCTAACATTTAAGGGTGGAGTTCATCCATACGATGGAAAAGAACTATCCAAGGATGTTGCTGTTAGAAAAGTGCTTCCAAAAGGAGAAGTTGTTATTCCTGTTGCACAGCATATAGGGGCACCGGCAAAACCGGTTGTTGAAGTGGGACAGAGAGTATTAAAGGGACAGCTTATAGCAGAAGCGGCAGGATTTATTTCAGCTAACATTCACTCATCAGTTTCAGGAACTGTAAAGAAGATAGAACAGAGAGTTGTTCCTAACGGAAGCAAGGTTCTTTCAATAGTAATTGAAAATGATGAACAATATGAAGAGTTTCAATATGAAGCCAAAGAACAGCCATGGTCAAAGGAATATATTAGAGAGGCTGTTAAGGACTGTGGAGTTGTAGGTTTAGGTGGCGCATGCTTCCCAACTAACGTAAAACTTACACCTAAGGACGATAATGCAATCGATTATGTTATTGTTAACGCTGCTGAATGTGAGCCATACATAACATCAGATTACAGAAGATTGGTTGAACAGCCACAGGAAGTAATCGAAGGATTAAAGATTGTTTTATCTTTATTTGAGAATGCAAAAGGTGTTATTGCAGTAGAAAATAATAAGCCTGATGTTATTGAAAGCTTAAAGAAACTTACTGAAAATGAAGATAGAATACAGGTAGCAGAATTAAAGACTAAGTATCCTCAGGGATCAGAAAGACATATTATTTATGCTGTTACAAAGAGAAAAATCAATTCTTCAATGTTGCCGGCAGATGGTGGCTGTATAGTTGATAATGTTGACACAATTTACAACATTTATCAGGCTGTAAAATTCCACAAACCGTTAACAGAAAGAATTGTTACTGTTTCAGGTGACGGTATAAAGAATCCTTGTAACCTGTTAGTTCCTTTTGGAACAAGTCATAGCCAGCTTGTGGAAGAAGCAGGCGGTATGAATGAATCTGTTGAAAAGATTTTGTCAGGTGGTCCTATGATGGGTCAGGCAATGTTTACTTTGGATGTTCCTGTTATAAAAGGTTCATCTGCACTTTTAGCATTTAAAAATGATCATGTTGCCCATGCTAAGACAACTAACTGTCTTAACTGTGGAAAATGTGCTCAGGTTTGCCCGGAAGGTTTAATTTGTGCAAAACTTGCTCATGCGGCAGATGCAGATGATATGGAGGCTTTTGTAAAAATGCACGGAATGGAATGTATTGAATGTGGTACATGCAATTACAATTGCCCTGCTAACAGAAACATTACACAAAGTGTAAGAACAATGAAAAGAAAAGTGCAGGCAGCACGTAGGAAAGGGTAAGAGTGAATAAAAAATGTATAACGTATCATCCAGCCCTCATGTAAAAAGCAAGGTTACAACTCAGAGTATAATGAGAGATGTAATTATCGCTTTAATGCCGGCTACAATTTTTGGTATATATAATTATAGTCATCTCTTCGGAGCAAAATACGGATTAAGAAGTGCATTACTTATTATTTTAACGGTAGTTGCATGTGTATTATCTGAATATGTTTTTGAAAAGATTACTAACAGAGAAAGCACACTTGATGATTTAAGTGCAGTAGTTACAGGTATGATTCTTGCATTGAATCTTCCTTGTACTTTCCCTTATTGGAAAGCAATGCTTGGCGGATTTTTTGCAATTGTAATTGTAAAACAGTTATTTGGCGGTTTAGGTCAGAACTTTATGAACCCTGCTTTAGGTGCAAGATGTTTTCTTGTTCTGTCATTTGCGGGAAACATGACTGCATTCTATCCTACAGATGTTAGTGGAGTAGATGCGGCTACAAGTGCAACACCTTTAACTTCATTAAAAAATACAGGGGACAGTGTTGCAAGTCTTGCAGATATGTTTATTGGTAATCATTCAGGTACAATCGGTGAAACATGCATTATTGCATTGTTAATCGGTGTTGTATATCTTGTTGTAAGAAAGATTATTGATTTGCGCATCCCTCTTACATACATAGCAGTATTTGCTGTTTGTATTATGCTTTTTAACCAGAGTACAGATCCTGTTTTCCTTGCAAAACATCTTTGCGGTGGTGGTTTGATTTTTGGGGCCTTCTTTATGGCAACTGATTATACGACATCTCCTATTACAAAAACAGGAAGATATATTTTTGGTATATGTTTAGGTCTTTTGACAGCTATTTTCAGAACATTTGGAAATACTGCAGAAGGCGTTTCATATGCAATTATATTCTGCAATCTTTTAGTTCCATTAATTGAAAAATGGACAATTCCAAGAGCTTTTGGAATTGTTAAGGCAAAAAAGGAGGGCAAATAATATGAAAAATATAATTAAAGATACTCTTATATTATTTGCTATCACTTTGGTAGCAGGACTTGGATTAGGTCTTGTATATAATGTTACAGCTAATTCAAGAGCAATGCAGGAAGAAAAGACTAAGATTGAAGCATACAATACAGTTATGCCGGGGCTTGGAAGTTTCGATAATGTAAGTTTTGACAGCGTGGCTGCCGACAAATATATTAAAGAGCAGATTAACAAAAATGAAACAGAAAAAACAATTAAATCTTACAATGCCACAATTGATGAAGTTATTAAGGCTAAAGACAAAAGTGGTAATGATTTAGGATACATTATTACAGTTACAGATAATGAAGCTTATGGTGGTTCATTACAGATGACGGTAGGTATAAAAGATGACGGAACTGTTATGGGTATTTCATTCCTTTCTTTAAGTGAAACACCTGGGCTTGGAATGAAAGCCAAAGATGATGATTTTATGAGTCAGTTTTCCAACAAGAAAGTAGATTCCTTCAAATATACTAAGTCAGAAGCAAAAGCTGACAATGAAATTAATGCAATAAGCAGTGCCACAATAACATCTAATGCCGTAACACATGGTGTAAACGGTGCTATTTACTGTGTAGACTTTATTACAGGAGGTGGCAAATAATGAACAAATGTATTGAACGTTTATATAATGGTATTATAAAAGAAAATCCTACTTTTGTATTAATTCTCGGTATGTGTCCTACACTTGCCGTTACTTCATCATTAGTTAACGGTGCGGGAATGGGACTTAGTACAATGGCAGTTTTGGTATTGTCTAACATGGTTATTTCAATGCTTAGAAATATTATTCCTAACGGAGTGAGAGTTCCTGCATTTATCGTAATTGTAGCCAGCTTTGTTACAATTTTGCAGTTTTTATTAGAGGCATATTTACCATCACTTAACAGTGCCCTTGGTATTTATATTCCTTTAATTGTTGTTAACTGTATTATTTTAGGAAGAGCAGAAAGTTATGCATCAAAGAATCCTGTTTTACCATCAATTTTTGACGGACTTGGAATGGGACTTGGATTTACAATTGCCTTATCTTTATTAGGTGGTTTCAGAGAAATCTTAGGTGCAGGTACAATTCTTGGAATTAATATTCCACATTGGGACGGTATTGGAATCTTTGTTATGGCACCGGGAGCATTCTTTGTCCTTGCTGCTTTAATTGCAATACAAAACCAGATTAGAATAAGTCATGGCAAAAAGCCTAGAAAGCTTCAGTGCGAACAGGGCTGTGCAGGTTGTACAGGCTGTGGCAGTGATTATTCACAGTGTAATAAAGAAGAAAAGGAGGAAGCATAAATGGCAGAATGTATGTTAATAGCAGTAGGTGCTGCTTTAGTTAATAATGTAGTATTAAGTCAGTTCTTAGGATTATGCCCATTCCTTGGAGTATCAAAAAAGACAGATACAGCGGCAGGTATGGGAGCAGCTGTTATCTTTGTTATAATGATTGCATCAGCAGTTACATATGGTGTATATTATGCAATTCTTACACCACTTAATCTTGAATATTTACAGACTATTGTATTTATTCTTGTAATTGCCGCATTAGTTCAGCTTGTTGAAATGATTTTGAAGAAGTTCATTAAACCTTTATATGAAGCACTTGGTGTATACCTTCCACTTATTACAACAAACTGTGCAGTTTTAGGTGTAGCTATTTCTAACATTGATAATGGATACAATTTTGCAGAAAGTCTTGCATGTTCATTTGGAACATCATTCGGTTTCTTAATTTCAATTGTTATCCTTGCAGGAATTAGAGAAAAATCAGAACACAATAATATTCCAAAGCCTTTCCAGGGAACACCTATTGTTCTTGTTTCAGCAGGATTAATGGCTATAGCATTTACCGGTTTTACCGGAGTTATTTAAGGAGGTAAGATATGAGTTTATTAGCAGTCAGTATATCAGTTAACAGTATCTTATATGCCGTATTAATCGTAGGTGGTGTAGGCTTATTTATAGGTATTGCACTTGGAATAGCAGGAAAATTCCTTTCAGTAGAAGTGGATGAAAAAGAAGTTGCAATAAGAGAAGCACTTCCGGGCAATAACTGTGGTGGTTGCGGATATCCGGGATGTGACGGACTTGCTACAGCAATAGCAAGTGGTGAAAGTGAACCTTCAGCTTGTCCTGTTGGTGGCGCACCTGTAGCCAAAAAAATTGCAGATATTCTTGGAGTTGAAGCAGAAGTAGTTCCAAAAGTAGCTTATGTTTCATGTTCAGGAGACTGTGACAAGGCAAAAGACAAATACAACTATTATGGAAACATGTCATGCCAGGATGCGGCAAACATTCCCGGTGGCGGTGCAAAAGCATGTAGCTATGGTTGTTTAGGACTTGGCTCATGTGTAAAAGCCTGCGAATTTGACGCAATCCATATAGTAAACGGAAAAGCACTTGTAGACAGAGAAAAATGTAAAGCTTGTGGAAAATGTGTTGCAGCATGTCCAAAAGGACTTATTTCAATAATCCCTGCAGATCATCAATACATGGTAAAATGTCGATCAAAAGACAAAGGACGTGATGTAATGCAGGCATGTACAGCAGGATGTATCGGATGTGGACTATGTGCAAAGAACTGTCCAAATGATGCAATCGATTTTGAATATAATCTTGCAACAATAAATCAGGACAAATGCAAAAACTGTGGCATCTGTGCTGCAAAATGTCCTAAGAAAGTTATAGAAAAATTATCATAGTTTTCTTTCTATGCATAATATTAATAAAAAACCTCACACTATTATAGATACGAAGATTTTAAAATTGTACGGGTTTGCCTTTTGCCGAAAGTGCTCTGAGGCCGTCGGTCCTTAGGAGGCGGGGCAGTGAAACTGCTCCAGCTTCTTAGTACCGCTACGAGCCGAGGGCAGCGGAAGCGTGCTTTCGCAATGGCAAACCCGTACAATTTTTTAGAAATTCGAATCCGGAAAGTGTGAGGTTTTTTATGTTAAATAAAGAGAAGAGAGAAAACTATGAAAAAAATTCTGAATATAGTTTTATTAAGGGTAATATCGAATTGGATGAACAAAAATTGGACCAGTTGTTGCATTTAGAGGAAAATTTTGATTTACTTAAAAGAAAGTTTGATATTGGAGATAAGAGGGCTGTTATTTATTACATTAATGGTTTTTGTAAAGATGATATGTTGCAGAAGATTCAGGAGTTTTTTTTGGGGCTTGATGTGTCTGATGTGGAAGGCTCTGTAATGGATTTTGCCAATAATCAGATTCCTTATTTGGAAATTGATTTGTATGGGGATAAGTATAACGTGGTTACCATGCTTTTGTCCGGGGTTTCCTGTTTGCTTGTTGATGGCTTTAATAAGGCTATTTTGATTGATGCTAGGCAGTATCCTGCAAGAAATGTTCAGGAGCCAGAGAAGTATAAGGTCCTTAGAGGTTCAAGAGATGGCTTCGTTGAGACTTTAATTCTTAATACAGCCCTTATTAGAAGAAGAATTAGAAATCCTGAGTATATTTGTAAAGTTATGCGTGCAGGAAAAAGTTCAAGAACGGATATTGCTATTTGTTATATGAATGACAGGGTTGACAGAAAATTGCTTGACCGTATTATTAGTAATATTGAAAAAATAGATGTTGATGCATTAACTATGAATCAGGAAAGTCTTTCGGAGGCAGTTTATAAAGGCAAGTGGTTTAATCCATTTCCAAAGTTTCGCTATACTGAAAGACCTGATACGGTTGCTGCATCTGTTTTAGAGGGACAGATTGCCATTCTTGTTGACAATTCCCCTGCGGCAATGCTTCTTCCCACAACTATTTTTGATGTGATAGAAGAGGCGGACGACTATTATTTTCCACCGGTTACCGGAACTTATTTAAGACTTGCAAGAATGATCGTTACAGTTATGTCATTATTGCTGACACCGTTGTTTTTACTTTATGCAAATAATCCTGAAATTTTGCCGGATTGGTTAATGTTTACTAAAATAGAAAAGCCTGAATATGTGCCGATTTTTTGGCAACTATTGATTTTGGAGTTGGCTGTTGACGGATTAAAGTTGGCAGCAATTAACACCCCAAGCACTTTAAATACACCTTTAAGTTTAATTGCAGCAATTGTAATTGGCGAGTTTTCTGTTAATACAGGGTGGTTTAACCAGCAGACTATGTTATATATGGCTGTTGTTGCCATTGCAAACTTTACTCACGAAAATTATGAACTGGCTTACTCAGTTAAATTTTTAAGAATAATTATGCTTATTTTTACTCAGATTTTCGGATTATACGGATTTATTGGTGGGATAATTTTTACATTGGCAGTAGTAGGATTAAACAAAACAATTGCAGGAACAAGCTATGTTTATCCTTTGATGCCCCTTGATTTTAAAGTATTTTTGCAAAGATTTTACAGAGTATCATTAAAGGCTAAAAACAAGAAATGAAATAAAAAAGCTAAAATGAATTGGTTTTATAATCAAAAAAACGTTAATGAAATAACTGTCGTTGCAAAGTTTGTCTAAATGAGTATAATAATAGATACAGTTAAGGGAGGTTTATATGGCAGCTAAAACTAAAGAAAAGGAAACAGTAGTGGTTAAGACTCAGGAAGAAATGTACTTAGATGCAGAAAGACTTTTAAAAGCTACTGAATGCTTAACAAGAGATAAAGAAAAGGCAGAGTTTTTTAAAAATCTTGCTGATAGATATAAAGACTTGGGAGAATATGAGGATTCAAAAGATAAATATGAAGAATGCTTAAAGAAACACAAATATTATAAGGAACAGTCCAAGATAGTGAAGGAAGTTCAGCCTAAGGAAGAAGATTTTAACGAGAACAAAAGCAAGAGTAATGGAATTATTGGAAAAGTTATTATAGGTCTTGTTATTGTACTTGTTATTGCCGCAGCCGGTGGAATTGTATATCTAAAGACTAAACCCGGAAGGTACCAGAGAGCAACTTTTTATGAAAACAAGGGTAATTACGAGAAGTCTTATAAGATGTTTAAGAACTTAAAGAATTACAAAGACAGCAAGGAAAGAAAGAGAGACTGTAAGTATCAGTTTGCACTTCAGTGCTGGAAAGATGAAGACTATGAGCCTGCAATTAAGATGTTTAGGGAATTAGTTGAGTCTGAATATGGTGACAGTGAAGAAAAACTTGCTGATTTAGAAATTGAATACATTAAAAAGCAGAAAATCGGCACAAATGTTATATTTGGTAATTTTCATTGGCTTATATTAGAAAATGATGGAGATAAAGTACTTCTTGTGAAATCCGAACCAATTAACGGATTAGCCTATAATGAAGGAGATGAAGCTACAACATGGAGTGAATGTACTTTAAGAGAATACTTAAATGGTTCATTTTTAGATGGAACATTTGGTCTAGATATGCAAAAGAAAATTTTAGATACAAATATTAAGGTTGAAAATAATAGTACATATGGTACAAAAGCCGGAAAAGATACAGTAGATAAAATATTTATGCTTAATGGAAGTCAGGCAGAGCAGTATGAAGAAATCTTAAGCAACTATTTAAGAGACTGGTGGTTAATCGGCCCGGGAAATAGTGAAAATACAGCACAGTATGTGTCATACGGCAAAGTGATGGATTATGGATACATTGTTACAGACACAAATATCCATATCCGCCCTGCATTGTGGGTATCAATTAAGTAAAAAACCACTCTAAGATTTGCAAATTATATTAAAACTCCGTGCGAAAAATAATTATCGAAAGCACGGAGTTTTCTGAATTTTTTGGTAAATATAATTGTATAAATTAGGGTGATATGGTATTATAAAGATAGGTAAACATTCGTTTGGTTTTTGAAGCTAAACGATACGGAAAGGTGGTTTTGTCGATGGTAAAAAAACGCAGACTTGACATTATTATTTTAATTGTACTTATTGTAATTGCCATTGGCAGTTGAATAGCAGTAACGGTATTATTTGATGTTAACGGAGACTATGTTGAAGTCATTGTGGACAATCACGTTCAGAAGGTTATTTCCCTTAATGATGACGGCGAATATCAGGTTGATGATGGTGAATATAGTAATATTATTACTATAAAGAACAGAGAAGTATACATGAAAAGCTCCGACTGTCCTGATCAGATTTGTGTTAAACAGGGTAAGATTAAGAAACAGGGTGAGTCGATTATCTGTCTGCCGCATAAGTTGGTAATCAGAATTGCGTCAGAGGAGTATCCTGAAGTTGATTCTAATGTAGACTAACGTTATTGGAAAATGACAAGGGAAAGGATTAATAAGAATTAATGGTAAGTAAGAAGATTTCATTAATGGCTTTATTTACGGCTTTTGCAGTGATTCTAAGTTATATTGAAACTTTTATTCCTACAGTCGGCATTCCTGGAGCGAAGCTTGGTCTGGCTAATTTTGCGGTTATAATGGTTATGTATGCTGTTGGAAACAAAGAAGCTTTTTTTATTAATGTTATACGAATTATAATAATAGGATTATTTTTCGGTAATATGTTTAGCATTTGTTTCAGTATTGCCGGGGCTTTGGTAAGCTTTATAGGTATGGTCTTGTTAAAAAGTACAAAGAGAATTTCTATGATTACAGTAGCTATTATAGGTGGTGTTCTACATAATGTAGGACAGATTATAATAGCTTCTGTTATTTTGAAAAATGTAGATATTTTTACTTATGTACCTATACTTATGATTGCGGGAATAATTACAGGGACAGTTATTGGAATTCTGTCCAATATTCTTTATAAAAGAACAAGAGAGTACATTAAACTATAGACAATATGGTTTTACAAGGAGATTTTTATTATGATATCCTATATATCAGGAGTAGTTGAAGAGATTGAAAAAGATAAAGTTGTAGTAGATAATAATGGTATAGGTTATGGAATATTTGCTTCCCAGCCTACATTAGAGCAGATTGGAATTGGTGAGCAGGTTAAAATTTATACATATTTTAGTGTTAGGGAGGATGCAATGCAATTGTACGGTTTCCTTTCTAGGCAGGAATTACAATTATTTAAGCTGCTGATAGGAGTAAGTGGTGTAGGTCCAAAAGGTGGACTTGCAATATTGTCAACTTGTCCGGGAGACAGCTTGTCAATGGCTGTTTTGGCAGATGATGCCAAAGCTATTTCAAAGGCACCCGGAATTGGAGCAAAGACAGCTCAAAAGATTATTATCGAATTAAAAGATAAGATTGATATAGAAGATATGATTGCAGGAGAGACAATTAGCAAACCTATGACTAAGGCAAGTGGTGTTGTTGGAGATGCCGTTGAGGCACTTACTGCACTGGGTTATTCCCAGACTATGGCGTATCAGGCAATTAAATCCATCGAAAATGTTGACGGAATGGATGTTGAGGAAATTTTGAAGAAAGCTTTAAAAAATATATTTTAGGATAGTATTATGGCAAAAAGAATTATACAGACAGATTTGGCAGGAGAAGATATTGTTATTGAGAAAGGTTTAAGACCCGAATCATTAGATCAATATGTAGGTCAGAGCAAAGCAAAAAATAATTTAAAAATATTTATAGAGGCGGCAAAATCAAGAAACGAGCCACTTGATCATGTTTTGTTTTATGGTCCACCGGGGCTTGGTAAAACAACACTTGCAACGATTATTGCTCATGAAATGGGAGTTCATATTAAAGTGACTTCAGGCCCTGCAATTGAAAAACCGGGAGAAATGGCAGCAATATTAAATAATCTTGCAGAGAATGATATTTTATTTATTGATGAAATTCATCGTTTAAACAGACAGGTTGAAGAAGTCCTGTATCCTGCAATGGAAGATTATTCCATTGATATTATGATTGGAAAAGGTCAGGGGGCAAGAAGTATCAGACTTGATTTGCCTAAATTTACTTTAGTAGGGGCAACTACAAGAGCCGGACTTCTTACAGCACCTTTAAGGGATAGATTTGGTGTAATTAATAAGCTTGAATTTTATACAGTTGACGAACTTAAGCAGATTATTATAAGGTCAGCAGGATTACTTAATGTAGAAATTGACGAGAAAGGTGCTACAGAACTTGCACGCCGTTCCAGAGGAACACCGCGACTTGCCAACAGACTGTTAAAGCGTGTAAGAGATTTTGCACAGGTTAAATATGATGGTGTCATAACTGAAGATGTGGCAAATCTGGCTTTAGACCTTTTAGAAGTGGATAAGTTAGGACTTGATAAGGGCGACAGATCAATTCTTGAAACCATGATTGATAAGTTTGATGGTGGCCCTGTAGGTCTTGATACATTGGCTGCAGCCCTTGGAGAAGATTCCGGAACATTGGAAGATGTTTATGAACCATATCTTATTCAGAATGGACTTTTACAGCGTACACCAAGAGGAAGAATTGCAACAAGACTTGCATATGAACATTTGGGAGTTCCCTTTCTAGAAGATTAATTTACTCCTAAATTTACATTTTATATGTTTTGTGATAGAATACGTGGTAGTTTAACCAAGGACAAGGAGAGAATTATGTCATCAAAGAATTACATAGACGTTATAATAGATGGAAAGATTTACAATATTGGCGGCTTTGAAAGCGAAGCTTATCTTCAGAAAGTAGCATCATACATTAACAATATGATTGCTGAGTTTAAGCAGAACGAGAATTACAGAGTTCAAAAAGTTGATATGCAGAGGATTCTTCTTGAAATCAACATTGCAAATGATTATTTTAAAGCAAAGAGGCAGGCTGATTTACTTCAGAATGATATTGAATTGAAAGAGAAGGAAGTGTATGATTTAAAACACGAACTTATTGTTTCAGACTCAAAAGCTGAAACAGCAACAAAAGAATTAAATGAAGCCTTAGAAAAGATTAAATCATTAGAAAAAGAAATCATTAAATTACAGACAGAATTAGAAAAATAATAACTTGAAAGAAACGGTCAGGTTTTGCCTGATCGTTTAGTGTTTAATATGAACAGTCATAGAAAAACGTAAGTGGAGGATTTATGAAAGTTGAACTTTTAGCCCCTGGTGGTTCCTTTGAAAGTGTTATAGCAGCATATAATGCAGGTGCTGATGCTGTTTATACAGGAGGGTTAATGTTTGGAGCCAGAGCCGGAGCCAATAATCTTACAACTGAAGAATTAATTGAAGCCTTAGAATATGCACATATTCACGGCAGAAAGCTATATCTTACAGTAAATACCTTGCTTAAAGATAAGGAGATAGAGACGGAATTATATGATTACCTGCTTCCTCTTTATGAAAATGGCTTAGATGCAGTTATTGTGCAGGATATTGGAGTTTTCAAATTTATAAGAGATAATTTTCCACTAATGCATATACATGCAAGTACCCAGATGACAATATTTGGAAAAGATACAGTTGCATTTCTTAAAGATTTAGGTGCTTCACGAATTGTAACTCCAAGAGAGTTTTCTTTAAAAGAGATAGAAGACATAAAGAATGACACTAGGCTTAAGGATATGGAGATAGAAAGCTTTGTACATGGTGCATTGTGTTATTGCTATTCAGGTCAGTGTTTTATGAGTAGCTACATTGGAGGAAGAAGTGGTAACAGAGGAAGATGCGCCCAGCCTTGTAGAATGGAATATGATGTATTAAAAGATGGCAAGGTCTTAAATACCGGAAATAACAAATATGTTTTAAGTCCAAAAGACATTTGCACATTAAAGATTCTTCCCGAAATCATTAAATCAGGTGTATACTCCTTAAAGATTGAAGGACGAATGAAGAAGACCGAATATATTACAGGTGTTGTAAGTATTTATAGAAAATATCTTGATATGTATTTAAACAGACCTGATAAGTATAATGTTGATGAAAATGATATAAAGAAACTTGCTGATTTATTTAACAGAAATGGTTTTAATGAAAGTTATTATAAGCAACATAACGGTAGAAATATGATTTCATTAAAGAAACCAGAGTTTAGAAAAGAAAATAGAGAATTTAATCAGTATTTAAAAGAAAAATATATAGGTTTCATATTAAAAAAGAATCTTAATATTAAAGTAACTTTTATAAAAGAACAGCCATTTACAATTTCAACAATGGTTAATGGGACTGAAATAATTTATGAAGGAAATCCTGTATCAAAAGCTTTAAATAAGCCTATTGACAAAGAAACTTTATTAAAGCAAATGAAAAAAACAGGTAACAGTGACTTTGATTTTACTAATATTGAGATTATCTGTGATGAAGATGGATTTTTACCAATAGGTGCAATTAATCAGGCGAGAAGAGATTTTCTTGAAAAGGTAAGACAATATTTAATATCACAGTACACAAGAAAGAGTGTAGAAAATTCAAACATTCAAAGTGATAAGAATAATGCCAATAATAAGTATATTGTTGATTTATGCAATAAAAATACAACAAAATCCGTTAATATTAATGTACTTGTAAGTACAAAAGAGCAGTTTAAAGTTTCAATGAACAAGGATTTCGTTAAAAGAATATATGTTGAAAGCTCTGACTTTTCAGAAAATAAAATTCTTGAAATAATCGAAGAAGGACACAAGGCTGACAAAGAAATATATATTGCAATGCCTTATGTTTACAGAATGGCTGACAAGAATAATTTTCACAGAAATTATGTGAAAATCATTGAAAAAGCAGATGGATCTCTTATAAGAAGTTTTGAGGAATATCTGGATTTAAGAAAAATAAATATGGCAAAAAATTGCATTTTTGATTATAATGTGTATACTTACAATAGGATAGCCAAAGATTTTTATCTGAATTTTGGTGGCGTACAGACAACAGTTCCTTTGGAACTAAATTATAAAGAAATTAAATTTAGAGGTTTAGCAGGAGATGAAATGATTGTTTATGGATATATGCCGGCAATGATTTCAGCAGGTTGTGGTTTAAAAACCTGCAATAGTTGTAAATCAGATAATAGTACTTATGAAGTTGTGGATAAACATCGAAACAGATTTGTAACAAAGTGTGTATGTAGGTATTGCTATAATGTAATGTATAATTGTAAGCCATTATCCCTTTTTAAGTTTTCAAAGGAAATTATTTCCATGACACCTGATTCAGTAAGACTTTCATTTACAACAGAAAGCGGAAATATTACTGAACAGATATTAAATAAGGCACAACAGGCTTTTATATACGAAAAAAATATACAGGAAGATGATCAATCTACAAGAGGACATTTTAAACGTGGGGTTCTTTAGAAAAAATTGGAGACTGATATGGATACTTTTATTGTTATTGTAACTAAATATTTATTTATTTTGCTTATGTTGTTTTATACATGGGAGTCTTTTAGCGCGCTTATTCATACTAAGCGCTATCAGGCGGCAGGTATATTTCAACGTCAGAATGCGATTATTTTTGTGACATATATTCTGGGTATAGTTACTATTTTTATGAACCAGAAAGATACAACAGATGTTAATGTTATTATTTTAGGTGGGTTGCAAATGTGCTTTTTAATAGTGGTTTTAGGCATATTCCCTATTATTTATCCTAACATTAACAAAGGCATACTAAGTAATATGTGTATGCTTTTGACTATCGGTTTTATTATTCTGGCAAGACTTAGTTTCGAAAAAAGCGTAAAACAGTTTATTATTGTAGCTGTTGTAACCATGCTCTCATTAATTGTACCGTATTTAATGAGCAGGTTTAATATGTGGAAATCCTTAACATGGATTTATTGCTTTGTAGGTCTTGGTCTGTTAGTTGCGGTTCTTGTAGTGGGAACCCTTTCAAGAGGAGCTAAACTTTATATTAAGATTAGCGGATTCACTTTCCAACCATCAGAATTTGTAAAAATAATATTTGTATTTTTTATAGCAGGAATGCTAAGTAAGTCAGCAGAATTTGGCCACTTAATTTTATCGGCTGTTTTTGCAGGGCTTTATGTTATTGTTCTTGTGATTTCAACAGACCTTGGTAGTGCATTAATATTCTTTATGATGTATCTGTTTATGGTATATGTTGGAACAAAGAAGGTTCGATATCTTTTTATCGGAATGGCAGGTATATCGATGGCTTCGGTGATAGCATACAAGCTATTTTCCCATGTTCAGGTCAGAGTGCTTGTATGGAAAAATCCTTTTGCTGCCGATATTATAAATAATTCAGGATATCAGGTTTCACAGTCACTTTTTGCTTTGGGAAGTGGTGGATTAATGGGAACCGGACTTTATCAGGGATATCCTAACAAGATACCAATTGTTGATAATGACTTTGTTTTTTCAGCTATTGGAGAAGAATTTGGAGCAATATTCGGAATACTTCTGATTCTTGTATGTTTAAGCTGTTTTATTTCATTCTTAAATACGGCAATGGAACAGAACAGTATGTTTAACAGACTGGTTTGCGTAGGCTTAGGTGTAGGCTATGCAATACAGATTATTTTGACTGTAGGTGGTGCAATTAACATGATTCCATCTACAGGAGTAACTTTACCACTTATAAGTAGTGGTGGTAGTTCAATTTTAAGTACATTAATTGTCTTTGCAATTATACAGGGACTTGCAATTGTAGGTACGGCTAACATGAACTCAGTTAGAAGAAAAGTACCAACGGAGGGAACAGGAAATGTCACGACGAGAACAACATCAAATGTCAAAGGACTCCGCAAGACGCAGGAGATACAAGTCGGAACAAAAAGAAAGACGAAAATTAAATAGACAGGCAATGGTTACTTCAGTAATATTTTGCATAATTTTTGTATTTATGGCAGGATTTTACTTAAACTTTATTGTAAATAAAAGTCAGGATATTATAAAAGATACTCATAATGAAAGAGTTGCCGAAAAAGCGAAAACCATTATAAGAGGAACTATTTATGCTGAAGGCGGTGAAAAACTTGCCTACACAGACACAAACTCAACAGAAGAAGATTTAAGTGATGACACAAGAAAATATCCTTATGGTAAAACTTTTGCTCAGGTAATTGGCTATTCAACAAAGGGCTTTACAGGACTTGAACAGAGATGTAACTCAGATCTTTCAACTGAAGGAACTACTGAGATAGAAAAGATTGCCAATGATTTTTCGAATACAACAGTAAGTGGCTGTAACGTATATACAACTTTAAATGTTAAGTTGCAGAAGAAAGCTTATGAGTCAATCGGTTCAGATAAAGGTGCTGTTTTTATAATGGATCCTTCAACTGGAGCTGTTTTAACTACTGCTTCAAAACCTTCATTTAATCCTGAAAAGTTAGACAAGATATGGGATGATATTTCAACGGATAATGAAAATTCACCATTGCTTAACAGAGCAACTTTAGGTTTGTATACACCAGGCTCAACATTTAAGATTGTCACAACACTTGCTTATATGAACCAGCATAAGAATGATTACAATAATTTCTCATATTATTGTCAGGGACGTGCGCTTTTCCATAATTTTAAGATTAACTGTTTTGACGGTCATGCTCACGGCAGTGAAGATTTGGAACACGCATTTGCAAACTCATGTAACAGTGCTTTTTCAACAATGGGTGATGAACTTAATCTTAAGAAATATATAAAGACTGTTAATGGGTTATTGTTTAATGAGATTATTCCTTTTGATAACTTTAATACAAGGGATTCAAACTATTGCAAAAAGAGTCGTTTTGTCTTGAATGAAAATTCTACTCAGGCAGAAGTAGCTCAGACAAGCATAGGACAGGGTGAAACATTAGTTACACCAGCTCACATGGCTATGCTTGCAGCTGCAATTGCAAACAAGGGTGTTCTTATGAAGCCATATATGATTGATAAAGTTGAGAACAGCAACGGAACTATAGTGTGTCAGGCAGAACAGACTGAATGCAAGAAGCTTATGACTAAGGCACAGGCAAAGCAGTTGCAGGAATATATGTCTGCAGTATGTGATTATGGTACTGCAAGAATTTTTTCAGGTTCTTCTTACGAAGTATATGGTAAGACAGGTACAGCAGAGCTTGATAAGAATAACAACGTCAACTCTTGGTTTGTGGGCTATGCAAAGAAGGGCAAAAAGCAGCTTGCCATTGCAGTTGTTTACGAAAATATAAAAGATGGAACAATTTCAGCCAAGGAATGTGCAAAAGAGATTTTTGATGATTATTTTAAATAAATTGTTGTCAATAAATACAAAAAAATTGAAATACTAATATGGTAATATTGAAATTATAAACTTATTCTTGTATACTAAAAGTAATTTAAGTTTGACGTTAAAGAAGTCAAAATCACGCTTAAAAACAGGAGGCTTCCTATGGAGAACGCAGTCAGCTGTGGCGGTGTGGTTATATTTCGAGGAAAGATATTATTGCTTTACAAGAATTATCACAATAGGTATGAAGGATGGGTTTTACCAAAGGGTACTGTTGAAAGTGGCGAAACGCATGAACAGACAGCATTAAGAGAGGTTCATGAAGAAACAGGAGTGAAAGCAACAATAATTGAATACCTTGGAAAGAGTGAATATACATTCAACATTCCCCATGATATTGTAGAAAAAGAGGTTCATTGGTATTTAATGACTTCTGACAGCTATTTTAGCAGACCTCAAAGGGAAGAGTTTTTTACCCATTCAGGTTATTACAGATATATTGAAGCATATCATCTGTTAAAATTTCCTAATGAGCGTAATATGCTTGAAAAGGCATACAAACTTTACCTTAAAATGGAAAGATCAAAAAACAAAAAAAGATAGGACAAAGAGACAGGAATTTATCCTGTCTCTTTTGTAGAGGAGAAATGAATAAAATAAATTATCAGAAAGAATTGGAAAAGACATTAGAAAACATAACAAAAAATGATATTAAGCCATCACTTTTACTACATGTATGCTGTGCACCATGTAGCAGTTATGTATTAGAATATTTAAATAAGTATTTTAATATTACTGCTTTATTTTATAATCCTAATATATCAACAGATGAAGAATATAATCATAGGGCAAAGGAACTTATACGTTTCATAAATGAGAAAGATTTTGAAAATCCCATTAAAACAGTTATAAGTGATTATATTCCGCAGGAATTTTATGATATGGCTAAAGGATTGGAAGATTGTCCTGAAGGTGGTGCCCGTTGTTTCAAGTGTTATCGATTAAGACTTGAACAAACAGCAAAAATGGCAAAAGAAGAGCAGTTTGATTATTTTACAACAACACTTTCAATTAGTCCTTTAAAGGATTCTCAAAAGCTTAACGAAATAGGACAAGCTTTGGAAAAAGAATATGGAGTTAAATATTTATATTCCGATTTTAAGAAGAAGAACGGATATAAGCGTTCCATTGAACTTTCCAAAGAATACAATTTGTACAGACAAAATTTCTGTGGTTGTGAATTTTCAAAGCCAAACGATTAAATTTTAGAAGAAAACTTAAACAGTTATTTTGTAAAATAAAATTTGCAAGTTAATATTTGCAAGGGATATAATATTGTGATATATTCATAGAACGAAGTTACATTTAGTTAGCTAGTATTTTTAATACATATATTTGAAAGGATATTTAATATGATTTGTCCAAAATGTGAAAATGAATGTGATGATAATCAGATGTTTTGTAATGCCTGTGGCACAAAACTTAAGAATTTCGTCCCTACCGATCAGGAAGAAATCGTGGTGCCTGACAGAACAAGACCTACTTCTAATATACACCGGGAAGAATCAAGAACAGCGACTATTAATACCGGAAATAAAGGCAAGAATGATAATGTTTTAAATAAGGAAAATAAAGGCAAGAATGATAATGCTTTAAATAAGGAAAATAAAAAGCCTAAAAAGAATAGCAGACGTTTGGAATCAGAATTACTGGATAATGATAATATAACAGATGCAGGTTTTGCTTCAAAGAAGACGAAAGCTAAATACAAAAATGATAAATATAATGTTTCATCAAATAAGAACGTTAACCCTAAGAAGTCAGGCAAAAATGTTGCCATTGTAGCCTTAATTGCCATTGTGGCAGTGGTTGCAACAGTTGCAATAACTATTTCAATTAAAAAAGCTTCCATGACTAAGAAGTTTAACCAGTACTATAACAATGGAACAGTTTACTACAACCAGCAGAATTATAAGGATGCAAGAACTCAGTTCTATACAGCATCTAACAATGCAGTTAATAATGAGCAGAGAGTTAAATCTTATGTAATGGTTTATAAGGTAGACTCAATTATTGGTGGTTATGAAAAGGAAGAAATTGAATTTCTTGAAGCTCTTATTGCAATTGACAATTCTAACATTGATTATTACAAAGAGCTTATTGTTTTATATCAGAATAACGATATGAACTCAAAGATTGAACCTTTAATTGCAGGTGCACCTTCTAACATGAAGGAAGAATTAACTAATTACAACGGTACAATTCCAGTTGCAAATTATAAAGAAGGGGTTTACCGTAACCCTATTAATGTTGAACTTTCATCAAGTAATGATGTAACTATTTATTACACAACAGACGGAAGCAATGCCATTGAAAGTGAAACTAAGACGGAATATTCTTCTCCAATTAAGTTAAAGAAGGAAGGAATATATACTATACGAGCTTATTCAGTAGACAAAAACGGAAAAGCAAGTAAAGAAATGACAATAAAATATACACTTGAATTTATTAAAGTAGACGCTCCAATTATTAAGCCTGATAGTGGAAAATACACATCAAATCAGAAGATTGAAGCAACTGCAGCCAGTGACACTATAATTTATTACACAACAGACGGCACAACACCTACAACTAAGTCAAAGAAATATAAAGGTGCAATAGACATGCCAAAGGGTGACAGCATATATTACTTTATAGCAGTTAACGCTGAAGGTGTTGTAAGTGATGTTACAACAAGAGTCTATAATTTTACACCGGAATATTCTAAGACTTATGATGAGGCACTTGAATCATTAAAGAGAAGCATTGGTGGAATGGACATCACATTTAACGATAATGACGATGGTGATATTTACAATTTTGAATACAGAGAGATTGCAGAAATAAGTGACAAGTATTACTATATTATTTCCTGTGAAATGACAACTAAGAAAAACAAAACTAAGTCAACAACATATGCTGTATCATGTGATGATGCAATATGTTACAAGGCGAGTCATGGTTCTGATGGAAATTATTCAATATCAACATCAAACGATGACTAATTAATAAGAAAACTCCTACTTTTGTTTGCACATTTATTACCAATGTGTAAACAAGAGTAGGAGTTTTTCTTGTTTTTTGCAATAAAAACGTTATAATAAATATAGACTAAACAGGAAAGAGGGGATACAGTGAGTGACAGGAAAAGCAGAATCTTTGCATCAATTGTTATAATTCTAATTGTTATGGCTATATCTTTTTTATTTATGACAAGAGAGAATTATGTCAGATATTCTTTTTATGATGCAACCGGGTGTCAATATATTGAAGTGACAAAAATGGAAAATGCAAAGGGCGAAAATAGTATTAAACATTTATCATTATACAAGTATGGTTACTTTAAACCATGTTATACAATTCCAAAAAGTAGTGCCGAAGGAGTCTTTATGGCATATAATGATGATAATGATTTATTATTTACTATAAGAGAATATGCAGGGGACATTGTAAAAATAGAAGTAGCAACCAAAACAGAATATTACAGGTACATAGCAAGAAACTAAGAAAACAGATTAACCCGATAAATGTAATAGTAATATAAATACAAATAAAATCGAAAAAGAATTTGACATTTGCAAAGAAAAATGATAACATATCGTTGTTATGCGGATGTGGCGGAATGGCAGACGCAGCAGACTCAAAATCTGCCGCCCTCAAAGCGTGCGGGTTCAAGTCCCGCCATCCGCACTATTTTTTTTTACATTTTGTAGATACTGCACCTTGAAGGTGCATTTTTTTTACTGTAAAATAAAGAAAAAGGAGATTAAAATGAAAAAACTGAAGAAAGTATTTTTGGCTATTGCTGTTATTACAAGCATAGGTATATTTACCGGTTGCGCCCTTTTTAGTAGTAGAGTTAATGACATTAAAGGTAAGCTTACAGGTAATTCATATTCATGCTATTTTTATGACAATAGTGGAAACAAATTTATGACTGCAAAAGGAGAAAAAATAGGACTTACAAGCAACGTTGTGGAAGAAGGTCATGTTGATTCAGATGACGGTACATATAGCAAGAGTTACGGTTTGTCATCTATCATTACATTAAACATTGACGGAAAGCAGTTAGAAAGCTGTGGTGATACAATTATCTTTGAACAGACAGGTTTGCAGCCTGATGCTGAGTTTACAACAGAAGATATTAACAGCAAATCCACAGGAAAACTAAGCGAGAATGCTATTGTTTCAAATGTTATTAATAAATATAAAAATGCATTTGGAAAAGCCCAGGTAGTAGTAATTCAGAGTCAGCTTGGTGTACCTATTTGTGCTTACAGCGGTGAAAAGGTTTATTGGGAAGTAAGAGACGACTTGCCTAAGACAACTAAGCTTATGATTGATGGAAAGGCATTGTATATTCACAGAGCTAACTTCCAGATAATTGACAAAGCACTTATTGACTAAAATTAACTTAAGAATATTATGAAAGGGTTATAAATACAAAGGCTATATATGAAAGATTTTAAAGTTATTGAAGTTAAAAGAAGTATTTTTGAAGACAATAATGCAGACGCTGACAGACTAAGAGAACAGTTAAAGTCAGAGGGAACATTTCTGCTTAATTTAATGTCTTCACCGGGTGCCGGAAAGACAACAACATTAAAGAGAACAATTAATATGCTTAAAGACGAAATAAACATTGGTGTTATGGAAGCAGATATTGATTCAGACGTAGATGCACAGGCAATAACTGATACAGGTGTTAGAGCCATTCAGATTCATACAGGTGGAATGTGTCACTTAGATGCTGACATGACAAGACAGGGAATTAACGAATTTGGAACAAAGGATTTAGACCTTGTATTTTTAGAAAACGTAGGCAATCTTGTTTGCCCTGCGGAATTTGATACAGGCAGTACTAAGAATGCAATGATTTTGTCAGTTCCTGAGGGAGATGACAAACCCCTTAAATATCCGCTTATGTTTACAATAAGCGATGTAGTATTAATTAACAAGTGTGATACATTAAGCGTTTTTGACGATTTTTCAAAGAAAGACGTTGAGGAAAGAATACATAATTTAAATCCAAATGCTAAGGTATTCTTTGTGTCTGCAAAGACAGGAGAAGGCTTTGAGCAGTGGACAGATTGGTTGAAAAACGAATTAAAAATATATTCTAAATAATGCTAAGGAGGAAGTTTTATGGCAGATCCATTAGGAGGTTATGTACCGGATACCGTAAAAAACGATGAACCTATACGTGAGCCCATTGTGCGTTTAGGCAAAATGATTTCCGACAGAATGGAAGTTATGCTTGGCAAAGAAAAAATTACAAAAGAGTCACCTGAGTACTGGGGCCTTGCACCTATATGTACTGACGAACAGGCTCTTATTGCCATAAAAATGGGAAAGAGAAAACCTAGAACTTTTGCACAGATTAAGAAATTAACAAAGATTAATGACGATGAATATTTGCAAAAGCAGTTAGACGAAATGTCTAACAATGGTTTAATTGAATACAATTGGGAGAATCCACAGCACGAGAAACAGTACGTTTTACCTATGTATGTTCCCGGAAGTGCAGAATTTACCAATATGAATGCAGACGTTTTAAGAGATCATCCTGAAATGGGTAGATTTTTTGAAAGAATGAGTCGTCTTCCGCTTGAAAAGGTTACACCAATGGTTCCACTTGGCGGAGCAGGAATCGGAATGCACGTTATTCCTGTAGAGAAAGCAATTGAAATGGAAAACCATTCAGTTTCAGTTGAACATATTTCACATTGGCTTGATAAGTATGAAGGAAAATATGCAGCAAGTCCTTGTTCGTGCCGTCGATCAAGAGTTACATATGACGAGGGCTGTGCCGATGATCCTGAAGGCTGGTGTATTGCTGTAGGTGATATGGCAGATTATGTTGTTGAAACTAACAAAGGTGGACGTTACATAACAAGAGAAGAAGTATACGAAATCCTTGAACAGGCAGAAGAAAACGGTTTTGTTCACCAGATTACAAACATTGACGGTGAAAATAAGATTTTTGCAATATGTAACTGCAATGTTAACGTATGTTATGCACTTCGTACATCACAGTTATTTAATACACCAAACATGTCTCGTTCAGCTTATGTTGCCCATGTTGAAAAGGATAAATGTGTTGCCTGTGGACGTTGCGTTGAGTTCTGTCCTGCCGGAGCAGTAAAGCTTGGTCAGAAACTTTGTAAAAAAGACGGAAGTCAGGTTGAATATCCAAAGATGCCTTTACCTTCTGAAAAGAAGTGGGGACCTGAAATGTGGACTGAGGATTACAGAGACAAAAACCGTATTAATACTCATGAAACAGGAACCGCACCTTGTAAAACAGCCTGCCCTGCACATATAGCAGTTCAGGGATATTTGAAAATGGCTTCACAGGGAAGATATAAGGAGGCTCTTGCGTTGATTAAGAAGGAAAATCCATTCCCTGCAGTTTGCGGACATATTTGTAACAGAAGATGTGAAGATGCCTGCACAAGAGGAAATATTGATCAGGCAGTGGCAATTGATGAAGTAAAGAAGTTTATTGCTGCTAAAGATTTGGAAGCAGAAACACGTTACATTCCAAAGAAAGTTGTTCCATCACTTAAGGGACAGTTTGACGAAAAGATTGCCATAATCGGTGGTGGGCCTGCCGGTTTATCCTGTGCATTCTATTTGGCGGAAAAAGGATATGCACCTACAGTTTTTGAAAAAAATGAAAATGCCGGAGGAATGCTTGTATACGGAATCCCATCATACAAGTTAGAAAAAGATGTAGTTCAGGCTGAGATTGATGTAATAAAAGCTATGGGTGTTACTATTAAAACAGGAGTTGAAGTAGGTAAGGACATAACAATTGAAGAATTAAGAAAACAGGGCTACAAAGCATTCTACATTGCAATCGGATGTCAGGGTGGAAGAAAAGCCGGTATTCCCGGAGAAGATGCAGAAGGTGTAATGACAGCCGTAGATTTCTTAAGAGAAGTAAATGACAAGGAAGAATATCCTATTGAAGGAGACGTTGTTGTAATCGGTGGTGGTAACGTAGCCATTGACGTAGCAAGAAATAGCAAACGTTGTGGTGATGTTAATGTATCAATGTTCTGTCTTGAAGACAGAGAGCACATGCCTGCTTCGGAAGAAGAAATTGAAGAAGCCACAGAAGAAGGAATTAAAGTTAATTGTGGTTGGGGACCAAAGGAAATCATTGTCAAAGACGGAAAAGTTGACAGCATTGTTCTTAAGAAATGCCTTTCTGTTATGGACTATGATGGAAGATTTAACCCAACATATGATGAAAATGAAACAATTACATTGTCTTGCAAGCACGTAGTATTGTCAGTAGGACAGACTATTGTTTGGGACAACCTTTTAGATGGCTTAAATGTAAAATTAGACAGAGGTAACAGAGCAATCGCTGACTCATTTACATTCCAGACTGACGAACCTGATGTATTTGTTGGTGGTGATGTTTATACAGGTCCAAAATTTGCCATTGATGCCATAGCTGCAGGAAAGCAGGGGGCTATTTCAATTCACAGATTTGTACAGCCACACAGCAGTCTTACAATTGGACGTGATCCTCATTATTTTGTTGAACTTAATAAGGATGACATAAACATTGAAAACTATGACAATTCAAGCAGACAGGTTCCAATGAAGGATGAAAACATTAGCAAAAATAATCCTTTTAGAGATGCCAAACTTCCTTTTACCGAAGAACAGGTTAAAAAGGAAACAGCCCGTTGTCTTGGATGTGGTGCAACAATCGTTGACGAAAACAAATGTATCGGTTGCGGTATTTGTACAACTAAATGTGAGTTTGAAGCAATTCACTTAGAAAGAGACTTGCCGGGTGCAAGTGTTATGAGAAAGAGTGAAGACAAGCTTAAATACATTTTGCCAAACGGTGCAAAACAGGCAATTAAAATTAAATTTTCTAAGAAAAAATAATTATTAAAAATATTTGTTAAGACTATTTATTAGAAATTTTAATTAAAACTATTAAGTTATAAATTTATTAAACAACTAATTAAGATAAAAGGGGAAAATTATGCATGAATTAGGTGTTGTTTTTCAGGCTATAAAAATCGTAGAAGAAGTAGCCAAGGAAAATAATCTTACTGAAATAGAAAGTGTAACTGTGGAAATTGGAGAAGTTTCAACAGTTATAGAATCATATCTTCAGAACTGTTGGAAGTGGTCTGTAGAAAAGAAATCAGACATTATGCATAATTGTAAATTACACGTTGAAAAAATCCCGGCAATTACCTATTGTGAAGACTGTGGTAATAAATATGAGACTGTTGCCTATGGTAAAACATGCCCAAAATGCAACAGTACTCATACATACCTCTTACAGGGAAATGAGTTTAACATTAAGGAAATTGAGGGATGTTAAAATAAGCAATCAAATTTTAAAAAATTTGATTACAATAAACAAGGGAGGAAGAAATTATGTTATTTCAAATTAACAGCATGTGGCAGATATTAGGCTGGGTTTTAGTATTTGCCGGATTAATTATTACAAACGAAATTGAACGTCGTACAAAGAAGGGCGGAATCTTTTTCTTTGGAATAGTTTTAGCAGCGCTAACTGTTTACTTTATAGCTATTCAGATTGGTGCACACACAGGAGCAGACTGGGCATTAAACAGCCAGACTTATAAATATATGAATGGTTGGTTCCATTATGCAAAGCTTTACGCAGCAGTTGCAGGATGTATTGGTTTTATGTTATTAAAATATAAAACAGGATTAGGAAATAAGCAGTGGTTTAAATGTTTCCCATTCATAATTGTAGCAATCAACATTCTTATTGCAGTAGGTTCAGATTTTGAGTCAGCCATGAGAGGTGCTAATGCAGTTAACGGCTGGTGGTTCTCAAATGAAAAAGTATGGCTTAACGGTGGCTGGTGGAACTGGGTAAACGGTATTGCCGGAATCCTTAATATTTTCTGTATGACAGGCTGGTGGGGAATTTACTCATCAAAAGACAAAAATCATCAGGATATGTTGTGGCCTGATATGACAATATGGTTTATCGTAGCATATGATATTTGGAACTTTACATACACATACTGCAATTTACCAACACATAGCTGGTACTGTGGTGTAGCTTTACTTTTGGCTCCAACATTTGCTAACGCATTATGGAACAAAGGTGGATGGATTCAGAATCGTGCCAACACACTTGCAACATGGTGTATGTTCGCACAGGTACTTCCTTTATTCCAGATTAGTGGTGTATTCTCAGTAATCCCATCACTTTACAATAATGTAACAGGTGCAAAAACAGGTCTTGACCTTGCATCAATTGATAGTGCAACAATGTCAACAATTACACCTAACACAACAGCAATGGGCGTATGTGCAATCCTTGCACTTGCAGCCAATGTTGTATGTCTTTCAGTAATAATTAAACGTGCCATTGAACAGAAGAAAAATCCATACAAAGAAGAAATCTTTGCAGGAACAAAAGACTTCGTTGAAGCAATGGAAAGAGCAGAATAAAGACATTAAAATATCTATAAAGAAATGGGCTAGTCAGAAATGGCTAGTCTTTTTTTGCCCTATTATGCATATTTTCTCCCAAATTTGCAATTTCTATTTTCTTATTTGAATAAAAAAGTATTATATATGGTGTTCGAACAATTTATTTAACACGTGTGGAAAGGAATATACTTTGTATTTTCACATATATAAGTGGTTAAAGAATTTGTTTAAATAACCAAATATATACCATTGGATAAATAAACATTATTGTAATTATTGATAGTTGGCTTTATAATTTTCTTATACTTATTAATACAATGGAGAATTATAATGAAGTTATTAGGGTGTAAACGTATTGATACCGTATATATATCATCCTCTGTAAAAAAAGTTCGTGTGCAGACAACAGGATTAAAATGCTATTTTAATGATAGAGATTATTGGATTTCATCGGGCAATCTAAATGGCACAATTAAATTAGAGTAATAGGTAATAAAATGAAAAATAAATACATTATTAAGCTATATCATTATTATTTGAGGAAGAAATACGATAATGATAAAATTGTTGGCATAAAAGAATCAGAAAAAGTGCTTGAAAAATTAAAGAACCTTTCAGTGATAGAACCAATCTCTATCAACGATTTAGATTATATGGGAAAAGCTTTCTTAAATGATTTATCAAGTGAATATCCAAAAGATTCTCTTAAAATTTTTAAAATGGTTAAAAATGGTACAACAGATATATTTTACAAATATCATCGTGAAAGATATGTTGGTAAAGTATGTATATATATTTTTCTATCCGAGGATAATTCTTTACATTCAAACTGTGATTTATTAGAATGCAAACTAGAAATTATGAAGGGCATAAATAAATCAGAAATAGATAAAAAATCACATATTTACTGGCGCTATCTTGATACGATGCATCAGTATGATATCATGGTGAAAGAAACAAAAAGTAATTTTAAAGAGAAGTTCTTTAATAAAAATAAGACGGAGGGAAAAATGAGAATTGCTATTGTGGATGACGAACTAATATGGCGTAAAAAATCTTACTCTTACATAAAGAAAATTGTAGAAAAGAATGATTCTATAGATGTTTTTAAATCAGGCAATGATTTTTTAGAAAAACACGCTGAATATGATATTGTTTTTATGGACATAGAAATGCCGGAAATAGATGGTTGGAATACAGCAAAAACATATCATATATTTTATCCTGAGTCTGTTGTAGCTATGCTTACTACTCATAATGAAATGTGTTCAAAAGGATATCATATTAATGCCTTTAGATTTATTTCAAAACAAAATATGGAGTATGAATTGAGTGAAGCATTATCTAGTTTAAGAAAAATCCTTAGAAAAGATAAACAAATCGAACTAAAGGTTCGTTCACTTAAAACTTTGAAAGTAAATATAAATAATATTATTTATGTTGAAACAATAAAACATAATACTTTAGTTCATTTACGTGGAAACAACTATGTTTGCACACAAACAATGAAAGAAATGTGTAACTTATTAGAAAATGAAGGTTTCTTTAAATGTCATCAGTCGTATTTAGTTAATTTGGATGATGTGGAGTCTTATGATGCACAGGACATACATTTGAAAAATGGCGAAACTATTATGTTAAGTAAAAGAAACAAAAAAGCTTTTGAAACGGAATACTTTAAGTATACGTTTCAACGTGCCAACAAGTAATTCATCTATATTTTTTACCGAATATGCATTTATTCAACCACTTTTGCATTTGATATTTATTTTTAAAATGAAAATATTTATTATATGTATGACTCGAGTTAAAAAACAAAAGGAGAAAATATCCATAAAATAATATTTAACATTGTTGAAAAAAAGTTTTATGTGTATATAATTATTGATAAAATCTTAATGATTAGATAGGGAGGAAGTTTATGAACAAAAATATTTGATGTTATTATTTACATATTAGGTTTAATTATGATTTTCTTTATTTTAGAAATTAAAAAGTTAAGTCAAGAAAATAAGCAACTTGAAACACTAAAACGTATTGATGTAAAGCTCAATCCTAAAATTACAATTTATTTGGAAAAGTTTCCATATGTTATAGATGGTTGTGGAATATATGATTAAGATATTTTATCTATAACTAAAAACATTTTTGAATACAAACTCAAAACGAAAAAGGGTACTATAATGTCAATCGGGTTTTAGGAAAGATTAAATTTCACAATGAATAATCTTTAATAACTGATATTATATTTGTTTTTTGCAGAGTTTTGTAACTCTATGTTATAAGGAGACTGGATAATTAATATGAATTTTTCTATAAATACTTTTCAATTGTTGTATGTGTGTATTTTTTTATTTGAATTGTTTACTTGTAAAAAAAAGATGTATGCAAAAGAACAAAATTATTTTAATAATATTATTTCTATTAATGGTTTTATGTTTAGTGATGGATAAGAATATTTTTACTTTTATAAATAATTTTTTCAGTTTTGTATTTATAATAATTTTTGTACATATCTTCTCCAATAAATAATAAAAATTTAATGAATTTATAAAAAGGTTTTTTTGTAAACAGGTAATTATTTTTTTTAACAGAATAATATTCTTCAAAATAAATTCATTGATTGCTTTTCCTTATAATGTTACAATTAATTTGTAGTAATTGGTCGGACATGAATGATAAAAAGAAGGAGGCTCTTATGAAGAAAAGAATATTATCGTTTGTTATAGTAGCAATGTTGGTAATAACGTCTTCATTTGCTGGTAGCAATATTTTATCTGCAAGTGAAAAAGGCAATTCAGCACGATTATCTAACAAAAAGATTACTATTGTTGTAGGGAAGAAGCGTACTGTAAAGCTGTTAAATGCAAAATCAAAGGTAAAGTGGAAGATTGTTAAAGGCAAGAAATTAATTAGCATTAAAAAGAGTGGCAAATACAATAATAAGCTTGTTATAAAAGCAAAGAAAAGCGGAAAAGCTCAGGTTTGTGCATATTATAAGAGCAAAACATTTAAGACTTATTTAACAATTAAGAATAAAAAGCTTAGCGTTCAAAACAATTCAAAACCTGACAAAGTACAGGAAACTACAACAGCAAAAAATGAAAAAGTAACAACTGAACAGCCAACAACAATAGCTTACAAGGACAAAGCTGATATTACTGTTAGCAAAGTTAAGAATGGAATATCTGTAACTATATCTAATTTTACAAAAGACCAGATTAATTTTGATTACAGCTTTGGAAATCTAGAAAAGTATAGTGACGGGAAATGGGTAAAGGCTCTTCCTGACAATGCACAGTATATTAATCAGGAACCGTTAATCACTCTTTCATACGGACAAAGTCATACTTTTTCTATTTCATTTGGAAGTCAGGATTATGAGTCATGGGTTCTTTTTGATGGCACATTAGAAAACGGAAAATACAGATATACACATAAAGTTACACCTGTAAACGGTAAAGCATACGAAGTATGTACAGAATTTGATTACTAAAAATCAAACTCTAGAAAAATTAATTTAAAATAATATTTTACACAAGGAGTTATGAATTATCCATAGCTCCTTTTTTATGCCCAAACCAAATTAATCTTCCCACAAATGCATAATTACATAAAACAAACAAAATAATAAATTCACAATAATAAAAAACACTATTGAAATATACCCCCATAGGGTATATAATACCAACTATAATAAACAAAAAGGAGCAAAAATATATGGAACATAAATGTGCACATTGTGCCAAAAAGAAAGAGCGAACAGAAAAAGAATATAAAGACCTGATAAACAGACTAAATAGAATAGAAGGACAAGTGCGAGGCGTAAAAAACATGGTTGAAAACGATGCCTACTGTATGGACATCATTACACAGGCATCAGCTGTAGCTGCTGCTCTTAACAGTTTCAACAAAGTTTTACTATCTAATCATATAAAAACATGCGTTGTAGATAATATAAGAGAAGGCAACGATGAAGTAGTAGACGAACTAATAACAATGCTAAAAAAATCAATGAAATAAAGAAACACAACATTTTACTACTTTGCGTCCTGAAAAATCTCCAGTAACAAACAATAGGCAGATTTTTGCAATTTTGCGAGTATAGTGTAAAGCGCAAAACTTTCTGTCTGAGCCGTAAGGCGAGTTTAAGTTTTCGCTTTACAATAGACGACGGAGCAAAATAAGAAAATCAACGTGTTTGTACTGGAAATATTTCAGGGCGCAGGGGAGACTAAAAAGGAAAGGAGACTTTAAAATGAAAAAATACACAATTTCCGGCATGAGTTGTGCCGCCTGTCAAAGCCGTGTAGAAAAAGCAGTTAACGCCCTGCCAAATGTTGATTCAGCAGTTGTAAGTCTGCTGACTAACAGCATGCAGGTTGAAGGCTCCGCCAGCGACAGTGAAATAATTCAGGCTGTGGAGAAGGCAGGTTATGGTGCAAAAACAGCCGAAGGTTTTAAGAAAGATACAGCATCAATGGAGGAAGACCAGTTAAAGGATACTCAGACACCCATTTTAAGAAAACGTTTAATTGTGTCTTTAGTATTATTAATTCCACTTATGTATATTTCCATGGGACATTTGATGTGGGATTGGCCTTTGCCATCTTTCTTAATTGACAACCATATTGCTATGGGATTAATTCAAATGCTTTTTACTATTGCTATTCTTGTAATTAATCAGAAGTTCTTTATTAGTGGTTTTAAAGGTGTTTTAAATAAGGCACCTAATATGGATACTTTGGTGGCAATGGGAGCAGGTGCGGCTTTTGCATATAGTACCTATGTTTTATTTGCAATGACAGATGCTCAGGTTACGGGCAATAGTGATAAGGTTATGGAATACATGCATGATTTTTATTTTGAATCTGCTGCAATGATTGTAACTCTTATTACATTAGGAAAGATGCTTGAATCTTATTCTAAGGGCAAGACAACAGATGCACTAAAAAGTCTTATGAAGATGATTCCAAAGACTGCTACAATTATCGAAAAGGATTTAAGCGGAAACGAAAAGGAAAAAATAGTTTCCATTGAAGATATAAATATAAATGATATATTTGTGGTAAAACCGGGCGAAAATATACCGGTAGATGGTATAGTTATAGATGGCTTCGGTGCAGTTGATGAATCTGCTATTACAGGAGAAAGTATTCCGGTTGATAAGACTATAGGCTCTAAGGTTTCATCAGCAGGCGTTAACCAGTCAGGTTACTTAAAATGTAAGGCCACAAGAGTTGGTGAAGATACAACTTTAGCTCAGATTATTCAGATGGTCAGTGATGCATCTGCCACAAAAGCACCAATAGCAAAGGTTGCAGATAAGGTTTCAGGAATATTTGTTCCTGTTGTAATATGTATTGCACTTGTAACTATTTTTGCCTGGCTTATTGCAGGTGAAACAGTTGGTTTTGCCTTAGCAAGAGGCATTTCAGTTCTTGTAATCAGTTGCCCTTGTGCATTAGGACTTGCCACACCTGTTGCAATTATGGTTGGTAACGGAGTAGGCGCAAAAAAAGGTATTCTTTTTAAGAATGCAACATCCCTTGAAACTACAGGTAAAACCCAGATTGTTGCACTTGATAAAACAGGAACTATTACAGTTGGAAAGCCTAAGGTTACTGCTATTATTACTGAAAAAGAAACAGATGAAAAAGAATTGCTTGGAATTGCAATAGGTCTTGAAAGTAAAAGCGAACATCCTCTTGCAAAAGCAATTACCAGTTATGCAAAAGAAAACAACATTAAGCCATATGAAATTGTTAATTTTAAGTCAGAAGTTGGTAATGGTTTAGTTGGCGAATATAATGGTTCAAAAGTTTTTACGGGAAATAGAAAGTTTATTGAAAAGAACTGTACTATTTCAACTAATTTAATTAATAAAACTGAGAAGTTATCAGAAAAAGGTATGACGCCTTTGTTTTTTGCCAGAGATAATAAGGTTCTTGGCATAATTGCTGTTGCCGATGTTATTAAAGAGGACAGCAGGGAAGCTATTTTGGAACTTGAAAATATGGGAATAAAAGTTATAATGCTTACAGGAGATAACGAGAAAACTGCCAAAGCCATTGGCCATAAAGCAGGTGTTGATCAGGTTATTGCCGGAGTGCTTCCGCAGGGGAAAGAATCTACTATCAGAGAACTTACTGAATACGGCAACACTGTTATGGTAGGTGATGGAATAAACGATGCTCCTGCACTTACAAGAGCTAATATAGGAATGGCAATCGGTGCCGGAACTGATGTGGCAATTGATGCTGCTGACGTGGTTCTTATGAAAAGTAATTTAAAGGATGTTCCTGCTGCAATCAGATTAAGTAAGGCAGTTCTTCGAAACATTCACGAAAATCTTTTCTGGGCATTTATTTACAACATAATAGGCATTCCACTTGCAGCCGGAATATGGTATCCTATATTTGGTTGGAAACTTAATCCGATGTTTGGTGCAGCAGCTATGAGCTTATCAAGTTTCTGCGTTGTAACCAATGCATTAAGATTAAATCTTGTAAACATTTATAATAACAAGAAAGACAGAAAGATTAAAAATAGCATTACAGAAGTAATAGGAAATAATGACTTATCAAATAATTTAGACAATAAAGAATCAGAAAAGGAGACTAACACTATGGAAAAGACAATGAAAATAACAGGTATGATGTGTGGACATTGTGAAGCAACTGTTAAGAAGGCTTTAGAAGCATTAGAACAGGTTGACGAGGCAATTGTAAGTCATGAAGAAGGAACAGCTGTTGTAAAATTAAACAGCGACCTCTCAAATGATGTTCTTAAGAAAACAGTAGAAGATAAAGATTACACAGTAAACGATATTATCGGTTAGTTTATTATTTAGGTGTTAAGTATGGAATGTAAGGATTTTCAAAAATTAATAAATGATTTTATTTTCGACAAAATTGAATATTCTGAAGATTTAAAGGAATTTTTGAATCACGCAAAAACATGCAAAAACTGTGGAGAAGAATTAGAACTTTACTACACTATCAGAAGGGGACTTGGCGATGTCAAGGCCCCTGATGGCAGTGAGGAAAGTGTTGATGCTACACAGGAATTGGAAAATATTATTAATTTTTATGATGAATATTTTGAAAAACAAAGAAAAAGAAAGAAAGCAGCCATTATTTCTGTTATAATAGCAATGTTAATGATTATATTTGTAATTGTATGTTTATATTTAAATACCATTGGTATTATATAAAGTGTATTACTTTGGAAAGGACTATATTTTAATGAGTAAATTTGTGTTAATAGACGGACATAGTATTTTAAACAGAGCATTTTATGGAGTTCCTATTTTTACTAACAGTGAGGGACTACATACAAATGCTGTTTTTGGTTTTCTGAATATTATGTTTAAAATAATAGATTCAAAACAGCCGGATTACATGGCTGTTGCTTTTGACGTTCATCAGCCTACATTCAGACACGAAATGTTTAAGGATTACAAAGGCACAAGAAAGCCTATGATGGAAGAATTAAGGGAACAGGTGCCTGTAATTAAGGAATTATTGCAGAAAATGAACATTACAACTGTAGAATTGCCAAGATACGAAGCAGACGATGTTATTGGTACTTTGTCTAAGAAAGGTGAAAAAGCAGGCATGGAAGTAGATGTTATTTCAGGTGACAGAGATTTACTTCAGCTTGCAAGTGACCATATTACAATCTGTATCCCAAAAACTAAAAAAGGTCAGACTACAGTTGAAGAATACAATACAGAAGGTGTTAGGAAATTATATAAAGTTACCCCAACTGAGTTTATTGATGTTAAAGCTTTAATGGGTGACTCATCTGACAATATTCCGGGGGTTCCGGGAATTGGAGAGAAAGGTGCAACAGCCATTATTTCTCAGTTTGGTTCAATTGAAAATGCCTACGATCACGCAGATGAAATTTCTAACACACGTAACAGAAACGCACTTTTAAATAATTACGAAATGGCACAGATGAGTAAAACTCTTGCCACAATTAATATTCAGTCACCTGTAGAAGTAACACCTGAACAGTGTAAGGTAGAAGATATTTACACAGAAGATGCTCTTGAAATGATTAAACGTTTGGAATTTAAAAGTATGATTCAAAGATTCGGCTCAGTTACTTCAACTAATGATTGTGAGGGAGGATTTAAGTATATTAATAATCCTTTTGATGCTGATCCTATTTTTGAGCAGGCTAAAAATGCTGACAATGTAGGTATTTTTATTTATAGAAACAAAGACAATTTTGGCGTTTCTTTGTGTTTTAACAATGACAATGTTTATTACATTGGAAAAGAAGGTTTTGTAACAGAAGATTATATAATCGAAAAAGTCAGAGAACTTGTAAATGCCAAGGCTAAACTTACAATTTTAAATATTAAAGAAAATAATGATATTTTGGAAAATGACGACGCGGAAAGTATTTTCGATATTTCTATTGCCGCATATCTATTAAATCCATTGCAGAATACTTACGATTATGACGATATTGCAAGAGAATATTTAGGAATGAATGTGCCGGCTTTTGATGAGATTTTTCCAAAAGCTAAGAAAAGCGAAACTCCATCAGATGAAATACCTGAAAACATATTAAAATATGCCTGCTATAATGCTTATGTAGCTTACAAGGCAAAAGATGCTTTAACTGAAAAGTTAAAAGAAACAGAAATGCTTGATATTTACGACAATGTGGAAATTCCTTTAACATACGCCTTATATGATATGGAGCAGGCAGGAATTATGGTTGCAGGCGACAAGCTTAAAGAATATGGTGAAAGACTTAAAACTGGCATTGAGGCATTAGAGAAAGATATTTTTGCTGAAGCAGGTCACGAATTTAATATTAATTCACCTAAGCAGTTAGGCGAGATTTTATTTGGTGAAATGCAGCTTCCCGGTGGCAAAAAAACTAAAACAGGATATTCAACATCTGCTTCTGTATTAGAGAAACTTGAACCTGATTATCCTTTTGTAAGTAAGATATTGGAGTACAGGCAGCTTACAAAATTAAAGTCAACATATGCTGATGGATTGGCTGTTTATATAGGCGAAGATAACAGAATACACGGTAAGTTTAACCAAACAATTACCGCAACAGGCAGAATAAGCAGTACTGAGCCAAACCTTCAGAATATTCCTGTACGTATGCCTCTTGGAAGAGAGATTAGGAAAGTCTTTATTCCAAAAGAAGGTTGTGTGTTTATTGATGCGGATTATTCTCAGATTGAATTAAGAATTTTAGCTCATATGTCTGATGACAAGAATTTAATTGATGCATATAATCATTCTAAAGATATTCATGCTGCAACAGCTTCTTTGGTTTTCCATGTTCCACTTGAAGAAGTTACTAAGGAACAGAGAAGTAATGCCAAGGCTGTAAACTTTGGAATCGTATACGGAATCAGTTCATTTGGTTTAAGTAATGACCTTTCGATTAGCAGAAAGGAAGCTGAACAGTATATAAAGGATTATTTTATCAGTTATCCGGGTATTAAAAATTATCTTGATAATTCAGTAAAAGAAGCTAAGGAAAAAGGATACTCTGTTACAATGTTTGGCAGAAGAAGACCTATCCCTGAATTAACATCAGGCAACTTTATGCAAAGGCAGTTCGGTGAACGTGTGGCAATGAACTCTCCTATTCAGGGTTCTGCTGCAGATATTATGAAAATAGCAATGATTAATGTGGCAAAAGAGTTAAAAGAGAAAGATTTAAAATCTAAAATTGTTTTGCAGGTACACGATGAACTTTTAATTGAAGCGTACGAAAATGAAGTTGAACAGGTTAAGGATATTCTGAAACGCAACATGGAACAGGCAGCTCATCTTAATGTTCCTTTGGATGTTGATGTTCAGGTCGGAAATAACTGGGATGAAGCACATTAAAAAGGCGGTGTTATTATGGTTATAGGATTAATGGGTGGCGTAGGCAGCGGAAAGTCTACAGTACTTGATTATTTAGAAGAAAATTATGGTGCATATATTATTCAGTCAGACCATGTGGCAAAGGAAATCATGACTCCCGGCTTTAAGGTTTTTGATAAACTTTCAAAAGCTTTTCCGGAAGTTATTGAAAATGGAAAGATTAGCAGCGAGAAGCTTGCCTCAATAGTTTTTAATGATAAGGACAAGCTTGACACTCTTAATTCCATTACTCATCCGGGAACAATAGAAGAAATTCTTAATAGAATAGAGCAAAGTAATAATTCAATTATTGTTGTGGAATCAGCCTTACTTTTAGGTTCAGGCCTTGAATACCATTGTGATGAATTATGGTATGTATACTGTGAACATAATGAGAGAGTAAACCGTCTTGTTGAAAACAGAGGCTATTCAGTAGAAAAGTCTGAGGAGATTATTTCTAATCAACCAAGTGATGAAGAATATAACCACTTCGCTGATGAGTTTATTGACAATACTTTTAGTGTGGAAAAAACAAGAGAACAAATAGATATGATTTTAAGCAACAAAGAATGCTAAAAAATAAAATGATTTTTTACTAAAAATCGTATTGACAATATTTTTAAAAAGAACTACAATAGGTAGCACGCTACATATTGTGGTTCTTTTTGTGTTTAGATTTTTTTTGAAAGGAGGAATTATGGGACATTTAGGTCACAAAATCAAGCTTATTGACAGACAGTTTAGAAGCCGTATGGATAAGAATCTTGAGAATCTTGGCATTACAACGGCACAGATGAATGTATTATGTTATATGGAACATCACGCTGAAAGAAATGTAACCCAGAAACAATTATCTGAAGCTTTTAATGTGAAGCATTCTACAATGGCAGGCATACTTCAAAGAATGGTTGAAAAAGATCTTCTTGAAATAAGACCAAATCCTGACAATAAGAAATTTAAAAATATATTCCTTACGGAAAAAGCTAAAAGTATTCAGGATAAAGCCTCAGCATATCGTGAGTATACGGAATCTGTTGTAATAAAGGACTTTACACCTGATGAAAAAGAATACTTTGAAAAAACATTATTTAAGGTTTTTCATAACTTATTAAACGATTCTTCATTATCACAGGAAGAGAAAGACTTAATAGAGAGGAGATTTATGGAAAATGATTAAAACATTATTAGGTCAGGTTAAAGAATTTAAACTTGTTTCTTTGCTTACACCTTTAGGTATGTTGGCGGAAGTAATTGTTGAAAACTTTATTCCACTTCAAATGGCCGTTATAATTGATTCAATTGGAAAAAATGACTTAAGTACAATTTACAAAACATCCGTTATAATGCTTTTACTTGCATTGGCAGGTTTAATTGCCGGATATATGGGCGGTGTATGGGGAGCTAAGGCTTCTACAGGTTTTGCAAGAAACTTAAGAAAGGCAATGTATGAAAATATTCAGACATTTTCATTTTCAAACATTGACAAATTTAGCACAGCAGGACTTGTTACACGTTTAACAACAGATGTTACTAACATTCAGAATGCATATCAGATGATTCTTAGAATGTGCGTAAGAGCACCTTTCAGTTTGCTTGTTGCAATGATTATGGCATTCTCAGTTTCACCAAGAGTTGCAAGTGTATATTTAATAGCTGTTATTATTCTTGGAATTGTACTTGCAATTATTACACTTAATGCCCATAAGTATTTTACACAGGTATTTAAGAAATACGATAAACTTAATGAAAGCGTACAGGAAAATGTAAGTGCAATGCGAGTAGTTAAGGCTTATGTTCGTGAAGATTATGAGCGTGGTAAATTTGGAAAAGCAAGTTACAATATTTACAAGATGTTTATTAAGGCAGAAGGTATTGTTTCATTAAATGCACCTTCAATGATGCTTGCCATGTACAGCTGTATTTTATTTATAAGCTGGCTTAGTGCACATATGATTATTGCCAGCGGAAATAATCCTGCCGTAGGTCTTACAACAGGTAACTTAACTTCACTTCTTGCATATTGTATGAATATTCTTATGAGCCTCATGATGCTTTCAATGGTATTCGTTATGGTTACAATGAGTATGGCAAGTGCTGAGAGAATTGCTGAAGTTATAAATGAAAAAGCTGATATTACTAATCCTGAAAATCCTGAATATGAAGTTGCCAACGGAAGCATTCGTTTTGAAAATGTTGATTTCAGGTATAATAAGACAAGCGAAAAACCTGTTCTCGAAAATATTAATATTTCAATTAAATCAGGTGAAACAATCGGTATTATAGGTGGTACCGGTAGTGCAAAATCAAGTTTTGTTAATCTTTTAAGTCGACTTTATGATGTAGAAAAGGGCAGCGTAATTGTTGGTGGAAAGGATGTTAGAGAATACGACCTTGATGTATTAAGAAAAGAAGTTAGCGTTGTTCTTCAGAAGAACGTATTGTTCTCAGGAACAATTCTTGAAAACCTTCGTTGGGGAGATGAAAGCGCAACTGATGAAGAATGTATTAGAGCATGTAAGCTTGCCTGTGCTGATGAATTTATTGAAAGAATGCCTGACAAATATAATACATATATTGAACAGGGTGGTTCTAACGTATCAGGTGGACAGAAACAGCGA